>OHNQ01000033.1_pt1 | contig 99400 bp, 95 predicted proteins | sample 1569621 | NCBI WGS metagenome assembly OHNQ01 (sample SAMEA3879516, study PRJEB24766) | human gut metagenome | biome: human-associated habitat; feature: feces | place: USA | collected 1985/1987
TACCGTTGAGAAGCTTTCTGCCATTGACGGAGTGCTCAGAGTGAGAGTTATTAAATAGTGAATTAATATTTGATTTAAATACTGATCCCCCATATTTTATATGGGGGATTTAGTGGGTTATAAGGAAGTAACAAATATAGAAAATATATAAGAAATATAAGAGATATAAAAGATATAAGAGATATATAGGAGATTATATGATCAGACAAATTCTTGGTGAAGTATCAGTGCCGGTTGCAAATACCGAGGTACAGCAGGTTATTGAAAACCCGGGCATTGTAAAGACATATCTGGAGAAGTATATGCCATCGCTTATCAGCTTTCTCGTGCAGCTTGTTGTTGCGATAGTGATACTGCTTATAGGTATTAAGGTGATTAAATCAGTCGTAAAAATAATTAAAAAAGGATTTGATAAAAGCAGAATGGACGCTGCAGTGGCATCATTTCTAGCAAATGTTATTAAATACTTTTTGTATTTTATTCTTGTCATGGCACTGCTTTCGGGCTTTGGAGTGGCGACCGGCTCTGTTATAGCGGTTCTTGGCTCTGCCGGACTTACTGTAGGTATGGCATTGCAGGGCAGTCTGTCGAATTTCGCAGGAGGCGTGCTTATTCTTTTGATGAAGCCGTTTGGCGTGGGCGATTACATAGTTGACGGTTCAAGTGGTACAGAGGGCACTGTAAAGGATATAAATCTGTTTTATACAAGGCTTTTGACAATAGATAACAAGATGGTTATGATACCAAACGGAAAGCTTGCTGATTCGTGTATCACAAATGTATCTATGATGGATAAGAGGATGCTTGATTTGAGAGTAACAGTATCCTACAGCACAGATTTAGCATTTGCAAAGAGTGTGCTGGAATCTGTTGTCACATCAGCAGATACGATGCTTCACGATGAGCCGAGCAATGTGTTTGTGAGTGAGCTGCAGGATTCGGCAATAGAGCTTGGTGCGAGAATCTGGGTGAAGAACGAGGATTACTGGAACACAAAATGGCAGCTTACAGAAGAAATTAAAACAGCATTTGATAAAAATAACATCGAAATTCCGTTTCCGCAGATGGATGTTAATATTCAGAAGAGGAGCATAGACTCTGACTTTTAAAGCCGGGTGTTGCAGAATATTACTTTAACAGATTTTTTGTGGTAAATATACTTATAATTTAACTATAATATGTAAAAATGTGGTATACTATCATCATCGCATTTTAGGAGGAATAATTGATGACAATTCACGATTTGGCTGAATACGAGATTTTAGATGAGCACAGAGTGGAGGATGTCCAGTCGGATGGATTCATTCTGAGACACAAAAAAAGTGGTGCAAGGATTGCCATTTTATCAAATAATGATGATAATAAGGTATTTTATATAGGCTTCAGGACTCCGCCGGAGGATGAGACGGGTGTACCGCATATTATTGAGCATACCACACTCTGCGGTTCAAAGAAGTTCCCTGTAAAGGATCCATTCATTGAGCTGGCAAAGGGCTCGCTCAATACATTTTTAAATGCCATGACATACCCTGACAAGACAGTTTATCCTGTTGCCAGCTGCAATGATCAGGATTTTAAGAATCTCATGGATGTGTATCTGGATGCAGTGTTTAATCCGAATATCACAAAGTACGAGGAGATTTTCAAGCAGGAGGGCTGGCACTACGAGCTTACAGGCAAGGATGATGAGCTTAAGATAAACGGAGTGGTGTACAATGAGATGAAGGGAGCATACTCATCGCCTGACGAGGTGCTTTCAAGCCAGATTTACCGCTCACTGTTTCCGGACAATACCTACAGCAAGGATTCAGGCGGTAATCCGGAGTATATTCCTAAGCTTACGTATGAAGCATATCTGGACTTCTATCACAAGTATTATCATCCATCCAATTCATACATTTATCTGTATGGTGATATGGATGTTGTCGAGAGACTTGAGTGGCTGGATAAGGAATATCTGAGCCTGTATGATTATAAAAAAGTTAATTCAGAAATTAATAAACAGCCTGCATTTGATGAAATAAAGAATGTTGAGGCACAGTATTCAATTACCATGGATGATACACAGGAAAATAAGACTTATCTATCTTATAACCGTGTGGTAGGGGATACGCTTGATGAGATGCTCTATCAGGCATTTGATGTGCTTGACTATGCACTTGTCAGCTCACCGGGAGCACCTGTGAAGCAGGCATTGATAGATGCGGGAATCGGTGATGATGTGTATGGCTCATATGATGCGGGCATTCTGCAGCCGGTATTCTCGTTTGTGGCAAAGAATGCCAATGCATCTCAGGCAGATGAGTTTGAAAGTATTATAGAAAACACTCTTAAAGAAGTTGTTAAAACAGGAATTAATAAAGAAGCATTGCTTGCGGGAATCAACAGCAGCGAGTTCAAATTCAGGGAGGCTGACTTCGGACAGTTCCCTAAGGGACTTCTTTTTGGATTAAACTGTTTAGACAGCTGGCTGTTTGATGATATGAAGCCTTTTATACATCTGGAGTGTCTTGGTACCTTTGCAAAGCTTCGAAAGGCTGTAGATACGGATTATTTTGAAAAGCTTATACAGGAGTATCTGCTTGACAATACCCATGGTTCATCTGTCACAGTAAAGCCGAAGCGTGGCCTTGGCAATGAGAGGGAGGAGGCTTTGGCAAAGGAGCTTTCCAATTACAAGGCATCTCTTTCAGATGAAGAGATTAAAAAGCTGATTGAGGATACAGAGCATTTAAAGAAATATCAGGAGGAGCCTTCGTCGGATGAGGACCTGCGCAAGCTTCCAATGCTTACAAGAGCGGATATGAAAAAGAATGCTATGGCTTTTTCGAACATTGAGGATGAACTTTTGGATGTAAAGGTTGTGCGTCATGACATAGAGTCAAACGGCATTGATTATATATCATTTTTATTTGATGCAGGTGATTTTGCTCAGAGTGAGCTTGGCTATCTTGGCTTCTTTACAAACGCACTCGGGCTGGTGAGCACCGAAAAGTACAGCTATACCGATTTAGCCAATGCTACCAACATATATACCGGCGGAATCAGCACAGGTACTGCAAGTCACCCGGATATTAAGGATAGAAATAATTTCGTGTTTAAGTTTGAGGTGAAGCTTAAGGTGTTGGAGAAAAATCTTGACAAGGCACTTGAGCTTATGGAGCAGATGCTTCTTTCATCGGATTTTACAGATACAAAGAGACTGGGTGAGCTTGTAGCACAGATTAAGGCAAGGCTTCAGGCTAACCTTAGCAGTTCCGGTCATTTGGTTGCAGCTATGCGAAGTATGTCGAGCTTCTCGCGCTACGCGCTTTATCAGGACGAGCTAAAGGGAATTGCTTTTTACCGCTCTATATGCCGCATAGAAAAGGAACTTTCCGAGTCACCAAAGAGTGTGTCAGATAAGCTTGCTGCAATAGCCAAAAAGCTGTTTGCAAGAAACAGAATGCTTATCAGCTTTACCGGAAATAACGAGGCATACTGCAATGCAAAGCCTTCGTTGGAAAAAGTTATAGCTGGATTTGATAAAATGAGTGCTGTAGGCAATCAGGCTGAGGTTCATTTTAACACAGCAAAGGAAGCATTTATCGATGCATCACAGATACAGTATGTGGCAAAGACCGGTGATTTCATCTGTGAGGGCTATGAATACACCGGAGCACTGAGACTGCTGCGTATCATCTTAAGCTATGATTATCTCTGGATAAATGTCAGGGTAAAGGGCGGTGCTTACGGCTGCATGAATACCTTCCTTAGAAGCGGAGAGAGCTACTTTGTCTCATATCGAGACCCAAATCTGTCAGACACACTTGATGTCTATGACAGGATACCTGAGTATATAAAGAGCTTTTCACCTGATGAGAGGGATATGACCAAGTATATTATCGGTACCTTCAGTGCTCTTGATACGCCTATGAATCCGGAAGCAAAGGGTAGCAGATCACTGTCTGCATATCTCGAGGGTATTACTTACGAGCAGATTCAAAAGGAGAGAAATGAGATACTAAATGCACAGCCAGAGGATATCAGAAGGCTTGCAGACCTTGTAGAGGCAGTGCTTAAGAAGGACAGTATATGTGTCATCGGCAATGAAAATATGATTAAAGAGTCGGCAGGGCTCTTTGAGAATGTTGAAAAGCTTATATAAATACAGATTCACATAGGAGGAAAAATGATACAGAATTTCAAATCGGGTTTTGTTACAATAATCGGTAGACCAAACGTGGGCAAGTCAACACTGATGAACAGGCTTATCGGTCAGAAAATTGCCATCACCTCAAACAAGCCTCAGACCACAAGAAACCGCATCCAGACAGTATACACGGATATGGAAAAGGGACAGATAGTGTTCCTTGATACTCCGGGCATACACAAGGCCAAAAACAAGCTGGGCGAGTATATGGTCAATGTGGCGGAAAAGACATTGAATGAGGTGGATGTTGTGCTGTGGCTTGTGGAACCGACCAATTTTATCGGGGCGGGAGAGCAGCATATCATAGAGCAGCTTAAAAAGGTTAATACACCTGTTATATTGATTATCAACAAGGTAGATACAGTGGAAAAGGAAAAGGTGCTTGAGTATATAGACACCTACCGCAAGGTATACGACTTTGCAGAGATTATTCCTACGTCAGCCTTAAGAGGACAGAATACGGATGATGTTATTAATTCTATATTTAAGTATTTGCCTTATGGCCCACAGTTCTATGATGAGGACACCATCACAGATCAGCCGGAGCGTGCAATCTGTGCTGAGATTATCAGGGAAAAAGCGCTCCATGCTCTAAATGACGAGGTGCCGCATGGCATTGCAGTAGGAATTGACCGCATGAAGACAAGAAAGACAAAGAGTGGTTCTATTATAGATATGGATGCCACAATTGTCTGCGAGCGAGACTCCCATAAGGGAATCATTATAGGAAAGCAGGGCAGTATGCTCAAAAAAATCGGTACCAATGCGCGCTATGAGATGGAAAGACTGCTTGACTGTAAGGTGAATCTGAAGCTATGGGTCAAGGTAAAGAAGGATTGGAGAGACAGCGACTTCCTTATCAAGAACTTTGGATACAAAGAGGAAGAATAGTATTTTGAAAGTAAGATTAAGATGTCACAGAGTGTAGTGTTGACCGGTATGGTGCTTTCAGCCATGCCGGTAGGGGATTTTGACAAAAGAATAACGATTCTCACAAAGGAACGAGGGAAAATCACAGCCTTTGCAAGGGGCGCAAGACGTCCAAACAGCCAGCTTATGGCAGGAAGCAATCCATTTTCGTTCGGTGAGTTTGAGCTGTTTGAGGGTAAAAGCGCATATTCTCTTTCAAAGGTCACAATCAGCAACTATTTCAGGGAGCTGACACAGGATTTGGAAGCAGTATACACCGGGTTTTACTTTCTGGAGTTCTGCGGATATTTTTGTCAGGAGAACAATGACGAGAAGGATATGTTAAAGCTCCTTTATCAATCACTCAGGGCTCTTGAATCACCGGCATATAAAAATGAGCTGGTCAGGGCTGTTTTTGAGCTTAAGGCTATTACGATAAATGGCGAGGGTCCATCGCTCTTTTCGTGTATACACTGTCATTCGAGGGAAGGACTTAATGTCTTTTCGGCAAGACGCGGAGGGGTGTTTTGCGACAACTGTGGCACGCAGGTGCAGGGCAGGCATATACTAAGCGATACACTCTATACCATGCAGTATATTGTTTCAGCTGATATCACTAAGTTGTACACGTTTGCAGTGTCAGACGATGTGCTTGAGGAGCTGAGAAGCATAATGAAGGAATATCTTTCAATCTATGTGCATCATGATTTTAAATCAGCAGCTTTTCTGTGATAAATTAAAGCATGAAATTAAATCATGAAATAATTAATAGATACTATGCATGTCGTTGCCCTTTAAAATATGATACTTGAAATCATATATACAAAAGGGTATAATATCATAGATTATATTTTAGGAGGCAGCTATGAATAAAAAGCTATCAATGCTGTTGCCTGTTATTGCGACATGCGGTTTGCTTGCCGGGTGCGGTACGGATTATTATACCAAGGACAGCACGGTGTTTGTTGCAAAAAACGGCAGTGTGGTATCTACAGATGTCGAGGACTTTGATACAGCTGCATACAAGCAGGATGACTTACAAAGCTATGTGGACAAGTCAATAGACGACTACAATAAGAAGAATGACGGTTCGATCAAACTCAAAAAGCTGATTGTCGAGAAAAAAAAGGCATCTCTTACCATGAGCTATGCGTCAACCGATGAATACACTGATTTCAATGGGACAAAGCTTTTTTCAGGGACGATTGCGGAGGCTCTGGCAGCCGGATATGATTTCAAGACCGATTTCGCAGCGATAGATGATGGCAAGGCAAAGAAATGTGAATCATCTGAGTTTCTGGATGAAACCGGCTACAAGGTCGTTGTTTACGAAGGCAGCTCAAATTTGCATGTGAAAGGGAAAATATTATATGCATCTGTCGACAAAGTAAAGCTTGTAGATGACAAAACAGTTGCGATTGGTGACAAGTACAGCCTGCTTGCATCACAAACCACAGGGACAGAGAGTGCCACAGAGAGCACAGAAGCAGTAAAAGCTGATGCTACGGAAGGAACGGAAAACGGAGCGGATGATAGTGTCAGCGATGATGATATATTAAACTCAGTCAAGCAAGACAATGAGGTCACATTTGACTTTGACAGTGAGGAGGACAATTCGGTGCCGGTGTCATATATCACATATGTTATATATAAGTAGATTAAGGCGTGAATTGTTATTTAATTAAGAATACAAGTAACTATTCAGTACAGCTGATTCTAATGCGCCTGCAGCTTACAGCTGTGAAGGTGCTGGACAGTTACGAATACAAATAAATCATAAGTAAGATAGAGAGGAAACAAGAATTATGGAAAAGACCATGGACAAAATCGTACAGGTAGCAAAAGCAAGAGGATTTGTATATCCGGGCTCAGAAATTTACGGAGGTCTTGCAAATACATGGGATTATGGAAACCTGGGCGTAGAGCTTAAAAACAACGTAAAAAGAGCATGGTGGAAGAAATTTATCCAGGAGAATCCTTATAATGTAGGTGTGGACTGTGCCATCCTCATGAATCCTCAGACATGGGTTGCATCAGGACATCTCGGCGGCTTCTCAGATCCGCTTATGGATTGTAAGGAGTGCCACGAGCGATTCAGAGCCGACAAAATCATCGAGGATTTTGCGCAGGACAATGGTATTGAGCTTGAGACATCAGTTGATGGCTGGACAAACGAGCAGATGGTAGATTTCATCAAGGAGCACAATGTTCCATGTCCATCATGCGGCAAGCATAATTTCACAGATATCAGACAGTTCAACCTTATGTTCAAGACCTTCCAGGGTGTTACAGAGGATGCTAAGAATACAGTATATCTTCGTCCTGAGACAGCACAGGGTATCTTTGTAAACTTTAAAAATGTACAGCGTACATCCCGTAAAAAGATTCCATTCGGTATCGGACAGGTTGGTAAGTCATTCCGTAACGAGATTACACCTGGTAACTTCACCTTCAGAACACGTGAGTTCGAGCAGATGGAGCTTGAGTTCTTCTGCGAGCCTGGAACAGATCTTGAGTGGTTTAAGTATTGGAGAGGCTTCTGCCGTGACTGGCTCATTTCTCTTGGAATCAAGGAGGATGAGATGAGACTGCGTGATCATGATCCTGCTGAGTTAGCCTTCTATTCAAAGGGAACTACAGATATTGAGTTCTTATTCCCATTCGGATGGGGCGAGCTTTGGGGTATTGCCGATCGTACAGATTATGACCTCGGACGTCATCAGGAAGTTTCAGGACAGGATCTTACATACTTTGATGACCAGAAGAATGAGAAATATCTGCCATACGTTATCGAGCCATCACTTGGTGCTGACCGTGTAGTACTCGCTTTCCTTTGTGCAGCTTATGACGAAGAGGATATCGGTACACCGGAGAAGCCGGATGTAAGAACAGTATTCCATTTCCATCCAGCACTTGCACCTGTAAAGATTGGAGTGCTTCCGCTGTCAAAGAAGCTCAATGAGAGTGCTGAAAAGGTATTTGCACAGCTTTCAAAGACATACAACTGTGAGTATGATGACAGAGGAACAATCGGAAAGAGATATCGTCGTCAGGATGAAATCGGAACACCATTCTGCGTGACATATGATTTCGACTCAGAGGAAGACCATTGTGTGACAGTACGTGATCGTGACACAATGGAGCAGGAGCGTATCGCAATTGATGAGCTTGATGCTTATTTTGCAAAGAAATTTGAATTCTAGTTTTGTACAAACTAACGATATTTTTTGTTAAATGAGGCTAAAAAAAAGCAATTACAACTTTTTTTGAAAGTGTATTTTGTGAAATCATACAAAATTAGGAATTAGGTCACAAAAATTAATATAAAAACATATCAGAAATCAAATTTTATGATATAATATAGATGACAAATGACAACCAAAGATATAGTAAGCTATTCTTTGGTTGTTCTGATATATGGAGATTATGAATATGGAAGCAAAAGAATTAAAGAAGCTGAGCAGAAGTGAGCTGCTAGAGATGCTTTTAGACAGAAGTAAAGAGGTTGAACACTTAAGAAAAGAGCTTGACGAGACAAAAAAACATATTCAGACACTTGAGCGTGAGGTAAAGACATCTGGTGATATCAATGCTGCAATTAATAAACTCACGTCAGCAACAGAGGAAATCCAGAAATTTGCCGCCGTAATATCCATGGCTTCAAATAATCTGACAAGAAAATAATATAGAAGCAATATTTTGTGGTTATGAAATGGATTATTGGACAAAAGAATGATAGAAAAAATATATAAAAAGGCAATATATGCTCTGGCAAGAGTTGCCGTAAAGTACATTGAGCTAAGAAAAAAAAGAGAACAGAAGAAAATTAAGCAGAATAAATCAGCTAACCTCACAAATTCGACAAAAAGCTGCACAGATGCTGAATACAATAAAAAGGTAGTTGCAGAGATTAATCATAACAATATTGCAGCTGTTGCAGAAAGCAAAAATAATATTGATGTAGTGGATTTAAGCAAAGACGAGGAGCTGAAGGATGTCGAACAGAAACCACTTACCAATGAGGATAAGCTTGATTTACTTTTGGCACAGATGATGGAAACATCTGTTAAGTCATCTGAAAAAGTAACGCAGGTACATAAGCAGACCCAAAATGTTGATGAAAATATATCACAGGAAATAGCGGAAATAATTCCGGTTAAATATGTAACACCGGCGCCAGACATAACTCCTGATATAGAAAAAAATATTGAAATAGAGAAGGAATTTCAGCAGACTAAAAAAGAAAACCGGCCGGAGGATATATCTGTACATATAGAAAAGGAAATATCAAGGAAGGCTTCAGAAGAAAACAGAGTAGAGAATAAAGAAATTGAGAATAAAAGTGCTGAGAAGACTGAAGATACATCGGGCTATCGCAGTATCATGACAGACGACTATGACCGTTATAGCGATGATCTTGGCATAAAGGAGCTGCGTCAGGAACTGAGAAGAGTGAAGTATAACAACAAATTTGCAGCAACACTCTTCAATACCGTAGGAACACTTGTGGTAGTGGCAGCGGCAGCAATATTGGTCGCAAACCTGTGGCTTCCTATTTTGAAGGTGACCGGAACATCTATGTCACCGACGTTACAGGAGGGACAGGTGCTTATGGCATCAAAGGGGCATGACTTTAAAACAGGAGATGTCATAGCTTTTTATTACAATAACAAGATACTTGTAAAAAGAGTTATTGCGATGCCGGGTGACTGGGTCAATATATCAGAGGATGGCACGGTTTATGTAAACGATATCGCAATTGATGAACCGTATCTCAATGAAAAAGCTTTAGGAGACTGTAATATAGAGCTGCCTTATCAGGTTCCTGAATCCAAGATTTTCGTGATGGGCGATAACAGAAGCGTATCACTTGACTCAAGAAATACAGCTATAGGCTGTGTCTCAGAGGAGCAGGTAGTCGGCAGAATTACATTTGCCATCTGGCCATTGTCTAAAATTGGCAAAATTGACTAGTGTTATTTGGGATTTTTTGGTAAAAAAGTAGAAAATCCCGATTTAAAGGCTCGTGTGACCGTTGTGTGACCAAAAGTGTGTAATATATTAGCTGTTGAATAACGATTAAGTAAAATGAATTATATATAACTCTATGAAAGGAGGATGCAGAATGGATAAGGATATGGAACGTCTCGGCAAAGAGCGGCTTAAAAGAGTGAGAAGACGTAGACAGCTTGCTACATTTATTATATCGATGGCTGTTATAGTGCTGGGCATTACTGCGTACAGACTTATACAACCTGCATCAGCAGCAGATCAGAATCAGAAGGATTTTACCATAGATAATGTCACAGAAAACTATGTTAATCTTCAAAAACTGCAATCAAATGGCTCATATACCGAAATGTCCAGTGAGTGCAAGTCAGCGGACTGGAACGGCGAGAAGTTCAAGCTTGAGGTTCAGCTGAATTTTGGAATCGGCAAGAATGATACGGTAGATGCCAATGGCAATACTGTTAAGAATTATTATTATGTCTATGATCCGTCGGTGACTATTCCGGATGATTTGTGCAATTCATGGACGACAAAATGTGACGACAACAGTGATATAGAACAGTTCCAGTACAGATATATCAAAAACGAGGATGGGACATATGCTATCCTTATAAGATTTGCAGATGGCTATATCGAGGGTAAAAGCAGCGATATAGAAGGCTGGGCAAAGGTTGAGGCTCTTGGTGAGGGTAAGACCAATGATTCAGGTGATCTTGATATCAATATCGGTGGTGATGTCACCATAACAGTAGACAAGGATAATGTCCACTGGAACGGAAATGATTCCTTAAACTACGATATTTCCGTAAAGAAGAGCAATACAAACAATAATAATATTGCTATTGATGAAAACGGTAATTATTATGTTGAGTTTACTGTGGATGTATCTTCTGAAAAAGGTACACCTGATGATATCGAAATAACAGATGAATTTAACGGCAATGGTATGAGGGTTGATACTACCGGATTTACCTACAGCATAAAGAAAAACGGTCAGGATGCTGAAAGCAGTTATATTGCAACAGCGACAGGAAAGAATGACCCGGCAGACGCGGGAAAGGCAACACTTACTGCAAAGCTTCCAAAATTAGAGGCAGGTGATAGCTGTTCTATTACATACAGGTATTATCTGACCAATGCCGGAGATTTGGGAAATAATGCTACATGGCAGGCAACTAATTTCGTTACAGGTAAATCAACAGAACAAAATTCAAAAGAAACTGTTATAGATACATCAAGCAGCTACGTAAAGTATTACAAAAATCTTATAGAAAAATCCGGCAAATATGATAAAACTAATAACCGGATTATCTGGACGGTTACAGTAAATAAAACCTGTGAGGATATTGCGGGAGCTGTCCTGACAGATGATATGTTTGATAAGATTACAGACATTGATATATCACCTAGTGACGGGTATACAATTAACAAAGACAGCAGTGGCAAGGTGACATCGGTTACATTTAATTCTACAGATGGTAACAAGAACTGCAATAAGTATACTGTCAAATACTATACAGATGCATTGCAGACATTTGATGACCAGAAATTTAATAATAAGGCTACTCTCACTAAGGATGATAAGTCATATGACAGCTCTTCAAGCGTAAATGTTCCAAAAACAAAGCAGGATATTACAAAGAAGCTTGTTGAAGCTCAAAAGACAGATAACAGTCTGTATACTTTAAAATGGGAGGCTAAGTTTACAATTCCGGCATCGGGATTTCCTAAGGCGTTTGGCATTGCTGATACAATGTCATCCAAATCCCAGAAGAATTATCATTACATGACTTATACCCAGATGAATGATTTTGTAAGTCAGGTAAAGAAAGAGTTTGATGGATATATCGGTGACATTACTGTTAAATATCTGGATAAGAATAATAAGTCAAAAACGGCAAAATTTAATGAAGTATCCGAATCTAATGACTACAGATTTACCTCGGTAAATGTCAGCTTTAATAAGGATTATCCGACAAGCAACAGTGAAAAGACCGTCGTATTTACATACAGCACAATGGCCGATACGACACCGAGTGGAAGAGTTGAGTATGTGAATAAGTTTGAAGCTTTAAATTCAAGTGCATCTGCATCTTATAGCCATACGACATCTAAGATTGTAAAGACTGATGGAAACGGTAAAACAGGTCAGACATATTTGAAAACCACAGAAAGTGATGGAACACTCACATGGCGCGTTGATGTACTTATGGATGCTGATGCTACAGAGTATAATATCACTGATAAGCTTCCGGAGGGCGTTACACTGCAGAGCGTAAAGATAATGTTAGCCTATGCTGATAAGGAGGGCTTTACATATCCTGACTTTGACGGTAAATTGCATACCGTAACTGACGGCGACTGGTTCACAAAAGGAATTCAAACCGGCACAACGCTTGATAAAAGCACAAATACCGTGGTTACAAGAGTTATAAAGCCTGATAAAGCCAATACAGAAATACATGGTTGGAATGAGAACTCTCACATATATGTAGTATACAAGTGCACGATAGATGATTTTGAGAATTTTGAAGCCGGTAAAAGAGTGGATTATAAGAATACAGCCACAGCATCATCAAATACAAACAGCGAAATCGGATCGGCTTCTCAGACACAGACCATGTCAAAGCCTGACGAATCGGGCGGTGATAATCCTACTGAGGGGGATAAGGTTATTTCCAAGAACTACAAGTGGGATGAAGACAATCACAGGCTGCGTTATACGGTTATAATAAACCCTGATGGCAAGGACTATCTGCCTGATAGCGATACATTAAAGCTGACAGATGTGCTTAAATTTACGACACGCACATATGGCAATGGTATTCAGACATTATGGTATATCGATTTAATGCCGGCTACAGTTCAGTTTAGAGAAGCTATTAAGCAAAGCGATGGAACTTATAAGCAGGGAGAAACGATAGATGAATGTAAGTGGAATTACAGTACACAGGATGGTACCTATGATTGGAGCGCCGATTCATATAGAACCATAAAAGCAGATATACCTGACGGTAAAGCCATTATGCTGACATATACTTATCAGGTCAATGCACAGGTTCTTGGTACCCCTGGTGAATACAGTCCGATTATAATGAATGTCAGCAATACAGCAAAGCTTGAAGGCATTGAAAAGGGAGAAGACCGTAAGGATAACAATACTGTTTACAAAGAGTCAAAATCCTCTGCCGGAGTAATTAAGAGCAATACATTTACCTTGTATAAGGTAGATAAGGCTGATTATGGCAGGCTGCTTAAAGGCGCTGAGTTTGAGCTGTTTGGATACACATCGGATGGTTCTTATGCGTCGTTAGGTGAGTATACCACCGATGAGAACGGCAGAATTGATATCAGTATGAGTACTGACAATCTGGAGTATAATACTCAGTATTATATAGTTGAGACAAAGGCTCCGGAAGGTTATTTACTCTCGGCAGAGCCACATAAGGAGTATTTCTATTTCAGTGCAGATATCTCGGCACATCCTGTCGTAGCTGAAAACAGCTCATTACAGGGAAGTGATATGGCAAAGGTAAATACACCGTACTATTACGAGGATGTAGCAGTTGCGACCACCAGCATTTCAGTCGATAAAAAATGGACTGATTCTAAGAATAATCCGTTAGATAAGACTGATGGAAAGATCTTTCTGCAGCTGCATCAGGTGGATTCGGCTGGTAATGATAAGAAGTATGGCAATCCGGTTGAGTTGACAGCTGATTCGGCAGGTGAATGGTCATATGTATTTAAAAATCTGCCATTACAGAGTGTAGATGAAAATGGTATTCTGACCGGTACCACATATAAATATTATGTGACAGAGGTTGGAATAAATCAGAACAACAGTATGTCAGGCTATGATGTTTCATATATATTTAAGGATATAAATGGTACACAAATGTCAAAGACCGATGCAAACGTTGCACCGGGCAGCGCCAATGCAATAGAGTCCGGTACTGTTGAGATTACAAACAAACTCATAGAGTATGAGCTTCCGGAAACAGGTGGAAGCGGTAACAGATGGTTGTATATGTTAAGTGGAGCTGTGCTTATAGCAATAGCTGTAATAACACTTTTCTATAAAAAACATAAAACATTATAAAAAAGGAGAATGCGATATGAAAACAATCAAAAGAAGCATTGCTTTTGTTCTTGCAATGATACTTACACTTGCAATGAGCGTTACAGTATTTGCTGAGGGCGAAGGCGTAAAAAAAACATTTACCATCACGGTTAATGAGGCAAAGGCAGGCCACACTTATGAGGCTTACCAGATTTTAAAGGGAGATCTTTCAAAATCACAGACAACACTTTCAAACGTTGACTGGGGTACCGGTATCAAGGCAGACAAAAAGACAGATCTTGCTAATGATGCAAAAGCTTATGTAGAGAAGCTTTCAGGAATGAACTCTTCAGATATTAAGGCAGAGGCACAGAAAATTGCATCAGTTTTAAGCACTACAGTAGCAGGTTCTGTTTCGGTAGCACAGGACAATGCAAAAGCTGAGATTACAGGACTTGAGCCTGGTTACTATCTTATCAAGGATAAGGATAGCTCTTTAAAAGGTGACGAGGCTTACACAGAGTATATCCTCAATATCGTTGCTGATACAACAATCACACCTAAGACAGATGTACCTTCTGTTGAGAAGAAAGTAAAAGACACAAACGACACAACAGGTGATACAACAGAATGGCAGGATTCAGCCGATTATGATATCGGAGATGTAGTTCCATTCCAGCTTACAGCTACATTACCTGCAAATGTTGAGTCATATAAGTCATATTACCTTAAATTTGATGATACTCTTTCACAGGGACTTGATTTCAATGAAGGAACTGTTACTGTTAAATTAGGTGATAAGGATGTTACAGAATTCTTTAAAACAAATTATGACGCAGCTAGCAAAAAGCTTACTTTTACATGTAACAACATTTTAGCAGAAGGATTTGAAGCTAAAAATGGTGAGACGATTGTAGTTGAGTACAAAGCAACTCTCAATAAGAATGCTGTTATCGGTTCAAAAGGAAACCCAAATAAGGTAAAGCTTGAGTTCTCTAACAACCCTAACAATGGTGGTGAGGGAGACAAAGGTGAGACTCCGGAGGATACAGTAATCGTATTTACATACAAGGTTGTAATCAACAAGGTAAATGAGAAGAACGAAGCACTCGATGGTGCAGAGTTTACTCTTTACAAAAAGATTAAAGGTGAAGCAGACAAAGAAATCAAAGCGGTAATTTCCGGTGATAAGAATGATGTCTTCACATTCAGCGGTCTTGATGATGGTGATTACGTACTTAAGGAGACAAAGACTCCTGATAGCTACAACACTGCAAAAGATATTGCATTCACAATTACAGCAGACCACTCAATTGTGTCTGATGCTCCTGAGCTTAAGTCATTAAGCGGAGATAAGGTGACCGGTAATATTACACTTAAAGCTGATAAAGCTGAGGGCAGCTTAAGCACACCTGTACAGAACTTTAAGGGCTCAGTCCTTCCTTCAACCGGTGGTGCCGGACGTGTTGCAATTTATGTAATCGGTGCTATATTAGTAGTCGGTGGCGGAATTGTTCTTGTAACAAAGAAGCGTGTTAAATAATATCATTTTATGATAAAATATATCTGCCATGAGCCACTTTAGTGGTTCGTGGCAGTTACAATAGGCATAATTATATTATGCAAATGATAACAGTAAGGAGAGTGCTATGAGAAGAAAATTATCAACTATTTTGTTTGTCATAGTGTTTCTTGCAGGACTGTCCTTACTGCTATATCCGACGGTGAGTGATTACTGGAATTCATTCCATCAGTCAAGGGCAATCGCAAGCTACGTCGATGCAGTAGACAATACAGATGAACAAAAGCTTGAGGAAATGAGACAGGCGGCAGAGGCTTACAATGAAAGGCTTTTAAGCAAGCAGGACAGATATGATATGTCTGATTCGGACAGAGCAGAGTATGAAAGCCTGCTTGAGGTATCTGGCACAGGAGTCATGGGCTATGTTGAGATTCCGTCTATCAATGTCTCATTGCCGATTTACCACGGCACAGACAATACAATACTTCAGATAGGTGTTGGCCATATTGAGGGCACATCGCTTCCGGTTGGCGGAGCAAGCACACATTGTGCTGTTTCAGGACACAGGGGACTTACGTCATCTAAGCTGTTTACGGATATTGACCAGATGGCGGAGGGTGATACATTTAAGCTGTATGTGCTTGGCGAGACACTGACCTACGAGGTTGATCAGATAAGGATTGTTTTGCCTGATGAGCTTAATGACTTAAAGATTGAGGAAGGGCAGGATTACTGTACACTTATCACGTGTACACCGTATGGTGTGAATTCACACAGGCTTCTTATCAGGGGTCACAGGATTGCAAATGATGCACAAGGACTTATTGTCGAGGATGTAAAGCAGGTACAGCCGTTACATGAAGCCATAGTGCTTGGCATTCTGTTTCTGGTTTTGTATATAATAATTTGTAAGATACTTAGTAAAACGATATTGTATAGATTCAGATAGAATCAGGAAGGAGGAAAAATGCACAATAGTTTAAAAAGAGCTGTCAGTATAGCTATAGCTGCGATAGCCTTGTTTTCTCTGCCATGTGGAAGCATTTTTGCAAGGACGCATATTGATATTGATAAGAAATGCTCTATAACAGTTGATATCCCTGATACATGGGAGGATTTGTATACTGTGGATTTTCCCGTAGAGCTTTACAGAGTGGCAGATGTAGATGAGAACGATGTATACACTGCAACGAAGCAGTTTGATGAGCTGGCTAAATCTATATCAGATATCAGCAGTAAAACTACCGCAGATGACTGGGAAAAGATGGCGAAGACAGCTGCGGACATTGCAGACAAAGGTTCTTTGACAGCAGATGAGGTAATAGATGTTTCAAACGGAAGGGGAAACGTCACAGGCGTTAAGACGGGACTGTATCTGGTATATGCAAAGCCGGCTAATTCGGCAAGATTTGGATACACATTTGTGCCGTATCTGGTTTCGGCTCCTAATAATGAGTTTGCTATGACAGGAAGCGGCTCAGATTCATGGATATATGATGATATCGATATCGAGCTGAAGCCTGAACAGACCGGGCTTATGGGAAGCTTACAGATTAATAAGACATTAAAGACATACAATACAGCACTCGGTGAGCCGGTGTTTGCATTTGATGTTGAGGCCTACGACAGGGATGGTAATGTGGTGTTTTCAGATATCGCATCAATCAGATTTGACAGTACAGGGGCTAAGAGCGTAGTTATTGACAATATTCCGGCAGGTTCAAGGGTGATAGTAAAGGAGGTATATGCCGCTGGCAGTTATCAGGTGACCTCTTCAGACAGCATAGAGACACAGATTGTGGCCGGTGAGACCGCAGATGTTGATTTCACAAACGATTACAACGACAAATTGATTTATAGTACCGGTGTCGTAAACCATTTTGAGTATGACGGAACCGGATGGGAATGGGTGCAGAATTAATGAAAAAATTATCAGAGTCTTGTAAAAAACTTAATAGAAATCACCGTATTCTTGTATGTGCAGCCTTTGCTGCAACACTCATTATCTGTGGTGTTTCAGTTAAACCGACACTGGCATATTTTACAACCTATGCTACGGCAAAGGGCGGTATCTCAGTAGATATCGGTCCTACAACTGATGTCAAGGAGAAGTTTAAGGACTGGAAGAAAACTATTGAGATTGAGAATACAGGAAAAGCAGACTGTTTTGTCAGGGTAAAGGTAATTGCAGCAAGCCAGTTTGATATACAGGCATCAGGCTCAAACTGGAGCCTTTCAGATGATGGCTACTGGTATTACAGTCAGGTAGTGCCGGTTGGTGGTAAAACCGAGCCGATTGTTGCAGCTATCACAGTAAGTGAAAAGGTAAAGACCAGCTTCAATGTAGTTGTGGTTCAGGAGTGTGCTCCTGTCACATATGATGAGAATGGCAATCCGTGTGTCGCACCTGATGCAAAATGGGATGCGACAGCACAATATGATAAAGAGGAGGGCGAAGAGTAATGAAGAGAAAACTTCCAATTATACTTGTAGCATCCTCTGCGATAATGCTTGCAGCATCGACGATTGGATCTACAAAAGCGACTCTTACATATATGAGTGATAATTATCTGGCTCAGATTGACATCAAATCCATCGGTGTTACTTTGACTGAGAATGGCAATGATGTGAGCTGGCGTGATTATAAGCATAAGGATGATGACTGGAGCGAGGCAACAGGAGTGCTGCTTGGAGATATGCTAAAGAATGCCGGAGATGAAAAACTGATTCTCGACAAAAAGTACGATGAGAAGCTTGCTGTCAAAAACAGCGGCTCGATAGATGAGTATGTGAGAGTGACTGTGCAGCATTACTGGGCAGATAAGGAGACAGGTGATAAGCTTTCAAAACTTGATCCATCAAAGATACAGATTGACTTTACAAACGATGGCTGGACAGAGGATAAGAGTGCTGAGACTACAGAGCGAAATGTATTTTACTACAATACTATTTTAAAAAAAGGTCAGACATCCACTGATTTTACAGACAAAATCAGTATATCCGGCGATATTGCAGCCATTGTGGGTCAGACATCACAGACTGATGATAACGGACTTACAACCATCACTACTACCTATGAATATGATGGTGCGCAATTTGTGCTGGAGGCAACTGTTGATGCAGTACAGACACATAATGCAAAGGACGCAATTAAGAGTGCGTGGGGTGTTGATGTAAATATATCAGATGACGGGGCACTTAGCTTAGAGTAAAGGAGGACAATATGAAAAAATTTATCGCATTATTATCATGCATGTTGTTTATCCTTGGTTCGATAGGCACTGTATTTGCAGATGAGAATACTACTACAGCCGGCTCATGTGAGTTTACCGGCAAGGAGATGGTCAGTTCGTTCGATTCAAATAAAATAGCAGCCTCTGTCTCACAGATGGAGCCCGGAGATTCTGTCACATTTTCCGTTGATATAAAGAATAACAGCAGTATTTCGACGAAATGGTATATGTCCAATGATGTATTAAAGAGTCTTGAGGATACACAGACTGTGGCTGAAAATGGTGGATACTCATATATTCTTACTTTCGTAGGACCGGATGGAAAAGAGGACACTATATACAGCAGCACCAGCGTAGGTGGTGAGAAGGAGGCAACAGCCGGAAAAGGACTCAATGAGGCTACAAACTCTCTGGATAAGTTCTTTTATTTAAAGACATTAGAGCCTGGAGAGGGAGGCAGTGTGAAGCTTTTAGTAGGGCTTGACGGAGAAAGTCAGGGTAATATATATCAGGATACACTCGCAAAGCTTATGATGAACTTTGCGGTAGAGGATAACTCTGATCCAACTTTATCAAATCCACCTACATTTATAACTACAACAAGCAAGGTAAAGACCGGAGATATCTGGTCAATAGCGTCAGCTGTAGTGTTTGTGATTGGTATTATTTTGATGATACTGGCTTTCGTAAGTGACAGAAAGGGGGCTAAGCAAAATGAAAAGATTGCTTAAATATTTTCTTGCAGCTCTTGTTGTCATAACCGGTGTTCTCTCACAGACAGCAGATGCAAAGGCATTTTCATATACATACACTGTTTCCTTCTCAGCCGGAGGTCAGGGAAGCATAAACGGTGGTGTGCAGGTGCGCAAGGCATCAGGCAATGAGGCTTCGGTTTCTGTTTCTGCTAAAGGAGACAAAATAATTGTCACAGGTCTTGAATATGGAGATGTCATCAGCTGTGATGCACAGGGCAGTGTGGCACTTAATGAAAACAGCAAGTACTACGTAAAGGGAATCAGATTAAGCGGCCGTGACAATAATACAGTTGCACAGTCGGCTTTTCTCGTATCGGGAGATCAGGACTATGTTGTTGCATACGGCATACCGGGCGAGCTTGCTGAGTATACAGTCAACTATGTGGATACAGATGGCAATAAGCTTGCTGAAAGCCGTACCTATTATGGTAATGTGGGCGATGAGCCGGTTATAGCATATCTGTATATAGATGGATATATTCCGGACAGCTATAATCAGACAGGAAAGCTGTCGTCAAATGCATCAGAAAACGTGTTCAACTTTGTATATTCAAGGGCTGCATCAAGCATGGCTGCTGCCGGAAATGGAGCAAATGACAATACTGCGGCAGGCGGCAATCAGGCAGCCGCAGGAGCTGCAAATACAGCCGGGGCAGCTAATGCAGCGGGCAATGCAGCAGGAGCGGCAAATAACGGAGCTGCAGATGGAGCAAATGCCGCAAACACAATAGTGCCTGACGGACAGAATGATCCGCAGGATGGAATCCAGGCACCGCAGGCACAGCCAAATACTGATATAGCAGATGAGCAGGTACCGCAGGCGGCAAACGACAATAAGCATGATATAGCAGATGAGCAGGTACCGCTTGCCACCATGATTAGTGAGAGTGGAATGGCCGTTCCGCTGGCTATTGGTGCGCTTGGGATAGTTGCAATTCTTGCAATTATGATATTTGTCATAGTAAAGTATGTTAAGTCTGTCCGTGTTCAAAAAAATAGTATGAAACATAAGGGAAAAGATAATAAAAATTAGTTGATATTTGCTGAAATTATGGTATTATTAATGTGTGCGCTTGTATGAGTGCACACATTAATCAAGTATATGGATGGTTTTTTTTTACCATACCAGAAATAAAATTTAGGAGGAATTGCAAAATGGCAAACAAGTGGGTATATACCTTCAAAGAGGGTAACATGACCATGCGTAATCTTCTCGGTGGTAAGGGTGCTAACCTCGCTGAGATGACAGAGATTGGACTTCCTGTACCACAGGGTTTCACAATCACTACAGAGGCTTGTACACAGTACTACGAGGATGGACGTAAGATCAATGATGAGATTATGGCTCAGACTATGGAAGGTGTAAAATGGATGGAAGAGGTTAACGGAAAGAAATTCGGTGACCTTAAGAATCCTCTTCTCGTATCTGTTCGTTCAGGTGCCAGAGCTTCAATGCCGGGTATGATGGATACAATCCTTAACCTTGGTCTTAATGATGATGTTGTTGCAGCTATGATCGCTGGTAACCCAGATCCAGCATTCGAGCGTTTCGTATATGATTCATACAGACGTTTCATCCAGATGTTCTCAGACGTTGTTATGGAAGTAGGAAAGAAGTACTTCGAGCAGCTCATCGACAAGATGAAAGAGGACAGAGGTGTTAAATTTGACGTAGACCTTACAGCAGCTGACCTTAAAGAGTTAGCAGAGCAGTTCAAGGCTGAGTACAAGAATCAGTTAGGATCAGATTTCCCTTCAGATCCTGTAGAGCAGTTAAAGCTTGCTATCGAGGCTGTATTCCGTTCATGGGACAACCCACGTGCAAATGTTTATAGAAGAGATAACGATATCCCTTATTCATGGGGAACAGCTGTTAACGTAATGCCTATGGTATTCGGTAACTTAAATAACGAGTCAGGTACAGGTGTTGCATTCACACGTGATCCTGCAACTGGTGAGAACAAGCTTATGGGTGAGTTCCTTATCAATGCACAGGGTGAGGACGTTGTTGCCGGTGTTCGTACTCCAATGCCAATCGCTCAGATGGAGCAGGAGTTCCCAGAGGCATACGCTGAGTTCCTTAAGGTTTGTGAGACTCTTGAGAATCACTACCATGATATGCAGGATATGGAGTTCACAGTTGAGAACAAGAAGCTCTATATGCTTCAGTGCCGTAATGGTAAGAGAACAGCTCCAGCTGCTCTTAAGATCGCTTGCGATTTAGTAGATGAGGGACATAAGACACCAGCTGAGGCTGTTGCAATGATCGACCCTCGTAACCTTGATACATTATTACATCCACAGTTCGATGCTGCTGCACTTAAGGCTGCAACTCCACTTGGAAAGGGTCTTGGAGCATCTCCGGGAGCTGCTTGTGGTAAGGTTGTATTCACAGCTGATGATGCTGAGGCATGGGCTGAAAGAGGAGAGAAAGTCGTACTTGTACGTCTTGAGACATCTCCAGAGGACATCACAGGAATGAAGGCTGCTCAGGGTATCCTTACAGTTCGTGGTGGTATGACATCTCACGCAGCCGTAGTTGCACGTGGTATGGGAACATGCTGTGTATCTGGTTGTGGTGATATCAATATGGACGAGGAGAACAAGAAGTTCACACTTGCAGGACAGACATTCACAGAGGGATCTGAGATTTCTATCGATGGTACAACAGGTAACATCTACGCTGGAATCATCCCAACAGTTGATGCTTCAATCGCTGGTGAGTTCGGACGTGTTATGGCATGGGCTGATGAGTTCAGAAGACTTAAGGTTCGTACAAATGCAGATACTCCTGCAGATGCTAAGAAGGCTCGTGAGCTTGGTGCAGAGGGAATCGGACTTTGCCGTACAGAGCATATGTTCTTCGATCCAGAGAGAATCGCTGCATTCCGTGAGATGATCTGCTCTGATACAGTAGAGGAGAGAGAGACAGCTCTTAACAAGATTCTTCCATATCAGCAGGGAGATTTCGAGAAATTATACGAGGCTCTTGAGGGATGCCCAGTAACAATCCGTTTCCTTGATCCACCTCTTCATGAGTTCGTTCCTACAGAGGAGGCTGACATTGAGAAGCTTGCAAAGGCTAAGAATAAGTCAGTAGAGGAAATCAAAGCTATCTGTGAGTCACTCCATGAGTTCAACCCAATGATGGGTCATAGAGGATGTCGTCTTGCAGTTACATATCCTGAGATTGCTAAGATGCAGACAAAGGCTGTTATCCGTGCAGCTATCAATGTAAAGAAAGCTCATCCAGACTGGGATATCGAGCCTGAGATCATGATCCCATTAGTATGTGAGATCAAAGAGCTTAAGTTCGTTAAGAAGATTGTAGTTGAGACAGCTGATGCTGAGATCGCTGCTGCAAATGCTGATATCAAGTACCATGTAGGTACAATGATCGAGATCCCAAGAGCTGCTCTTACAGCTGATGAGATCGCTACAGAGGCTGATTTCTTCTGCTTCGGTACAAACGACCTTACACAGATGACATTCGGATTCTCTCGTGATGATGCAGGTAAGTTCCTTAACGCTTACTATGACAACAAGATTTTCGAGAACGATCCATTTGCTAAGCTTGACCAGACAGGTGTTGGTAAATTAATGGAGACAGCTATTAAGCTTGGAAAGCCAGTTAATCCTAACCTTCACGTTGGTATCTGTGGAGAGCACGGTGGAGATCCTTCATCAGTTGAGTTCTGCCACAAGATTGGACTTGACTATGTTTCATGTTCACCATTCCGTGTACCAATCGCTCGTCTTGCTGCAGCACAGGCTGCTATCGCAGAGCAGGCAAAATAGACAAAGGTTCTAATTTAAAAGTCTATATATAATTTATGCAAGGGAAAGTATTTAGTACTTTCCCTTGTTTTTTATTGCAATCTGCATTTCACACCATAAAAACTACATTTCGCGCCAAGAGTATAGATTTTAGGCATTATATGTTGCATAATTAGTACTAGAAATACAAGTATATGTGATATGAATAGAGAGAACGAAGCACAGATACGATGTAGGTACTAAGGTATGGAGAACACATTTATGATTATAAAAACGAAGAACATCCGTACAATTGTGATAACCTGTGCATTGCTAGGTATCATAATATTCAGCATTCACAGCTACAATGTATATATGAGAGTCCAGAGAGGAAAAGCATTTGCAATGATTTTTATGGATCTTGATTTTTTCAAGCCGGTCAATGATATATATGGTCATCCGGTCGGAGATGAGGTCCTTTGTAATGTAGGAAAGCGTATTATAAACAGCATACGAACAGCCGATTATGCATTCCGTATTGGAGGCGATGAGTTTGCATGTATAATAGATGGAAATGCAGATGAAAAAAATTGCTTAGAGAGAATAGAGAGGCTTCAAAAAGTAATCTGCAATCCATATAACATACATGGTCATAAAATAAAAATCGGAGTAAGCTGTGGATATGTACTTTATCCGTCCGATGCTGACACGGTTGAGAGCCTGCTAAAGATAGCAGACAGCCGGATGTATGCAGAGAAGGAAAAACATCATGCAGATAGAAGATAAAGATAATAGATAGAAGATAATAGGATAGAAGATTATCAATAAAAAAAGCTATGAGAGCCCGGTTAAAGGCTTTCATAGCTTTTATTTTTATGAGTGAGCACGAAGCTGTTCATTGACATATGTCTGGATATAATAATTATCCTCAGGCATCTGGCAGCCGACGATATATGTTCCGTCATTATTTGAGCAGCGGATTACATATCCCTCCAATACTGAGTGGTCAGCAAGCGCAAAGTTCTCTATCGAGATAGTAACCTTCGCTCCCTTATTATCCACGAAATAAGGATCCTTTGTCAAAAATGCAAAGCCGTTTGCACTTATATTGTCAAGAGTTCCTTTGAATGTGGTGTCGGTTCCTTTAAGCTTGATAGTGCAACTGTTTGATAAATCCATGCGAGGGTATTTCCTACGGTTCAAGATTTCAGGCTGCGTATTGACTGTTATCACAAGGTCATCTGTGATTGTGAGATCCTTCCAGCAGTACATTACATTGCCAACTGTAACATACAGATTGCAAGGTCTGGATGAGTCTACAGATAAGCCGCCTGATACAAGCTTAAGACTGTTTTCGCCAACAGCCTTTACTTCGCAATGGAACTCGTTGCCGGTCTGTACATCTGTCAGGATCACTTTGGCCTTCATACCCGGGCGGATATCATCAAGTCCCATAAATCCACCAACTCCGAGCTCGTGCATGAGAGATTGGATAACAGTCTCGATATTATTGATATTTGTTGCACTTTCATCATATTTACTGAGCATCTTGCGGCTTATCGCATCAGAAGCACCGATACATGAGGTCATGGTTTCTACGATGTCAGATACCTTTTCCATATTGTCGACAAGCTGCTGGTTAGATGCTTCAACCTCCTGCATTGCGGCATCGATTTCACGGATATGGCTTCCGAGCTTATGGGAATCCTTTGTGATCTTCTCTACATTTTCACCGGTCTGCATTACCTTTTCAAGAGTGAGCTGGATGAGACGGAGCGTTTCTTCAATGGATGAGGTCATCTTTCCGGAAATCTCGTCAAGCCGTGAGAGAGCCTCACTGATCTGACCGGATGAATTTCTCGTCTCAGTGCTTAAAGTACGGATCTGTTCAGCGACAACAGCAAATCCCTTACCTGCTTCGCCTGCACGAGCAGCCTCGATAGAAGCGTTAAGAGCGAGGAGGTTTGTCTGATTTGAAATATTATCAATTGTTCCGGTTTCATTTTTAACCATCTCAAATTCATCTCTGAATGTAGTCAGGATGTTTTCAACCTCTGTAGAAAGCTCCGACATGGTTTTTGCTGTCTGGGCAAGACCTTCAAGGTCCTCAGAGCTGACCTTGGCATGCTTGCCTGATTCGGCTGTCAGGGAAACCATATCGTTTATCATGGCTGCAACATTTTCAACCTGTGAGCTTATATCGGTAGTCATTTCCTGGGAAGAAGCAGTGTGGGACTGAAGCTGCTTGTTATTTCCAGTAAGCTTATTCATTCCATCAACGACAACATCTGAGCCATGCTTGTTTTCAGAAGCAAGCTCACGGACCACGGTTATACCGTCCATTATAGTGTTGCAAGCGGTTTTAACCTGCTCAACTGTCGTGACAACGCGATTCAAATCAGACTTTATGCTCTCGGTGAGTGCAGCATCGGACTCAGTCAGGTGACGCACCGACATGATATAGCCTATGTAACAAAGCAAAAGACATGCTATCTGAAGCTGAAAGTTTTTATGATCTATAGCAGTGTTCTGACCCAGCACAAATATGTGAAATGCAATACTTGCTATAAGGCTTATCATATTTGCAACAGCGCAGTAAATCATGAATTTTTCATCCTTAAATATTACAATAAGGCTGATTATCGGAAGAATGTAGGTGAATGCAATCGGTGAGGTTGTCGTACACAAAAGAAATACGTAAAAAATACCATATCCGATGACAAATGCAAGCCTGTAATGATCATTATCCTTCCCCTTCCTTTTTAGAAGTATGTCACCACACACGAAAGGCAGCCAGCATAAAATAACAAAAATGATATAATTACTGACAGAATAAGCGCCATTTGCTGTGTCGGTACCATAATTTGCGGTCAGCAATATAGCAAAAACAAGCCATAATCTGCGGGCCTTGATATTCGCCTTTGCTTTAAAAATTTTTTCATCGTAACCCATATGAATTCTCCTGATTTGAAATAATATAGCTTTATTTTACTATCATAGTACTATAATTACAAGTCATACTTAAGAATTTGAATGTATTTTGAATGTATAATTATGGTATTGTTTCTAAGTCTAAACTTTAATTGTTTTTTGCCTGTCAATCCGCTATACTAAAATTAACTATATACTTACAGGAGGGCATAAAGCATGAACATACTTCTGATTAACGGAAGTCCAAAAGGCAAACGAAGCAATTCGTTAAGGCTTGCAAACAGCTTTATAGAAGGCTTCAAAGAAGGATATAAGAGCAAAAATGAAGCTATTATATCCATTGATGAAGTGCATGTAGCCTCAATGAATGTAGGAGCGTGTAAGGGCTGCTTTGCATGCTGGCAGAAGACACCGGGGGTGTGCTGCATAAATGACGATATGCAGACTGTTATTGGGAAAATGCTTAAAGCGGATATTGTTGTGTGGTCGTTTCCTCTGTACTATTTTAGTGTGCCGGGAATACTAAAGAACGTGATTGACAGGCAGCTTCCCATGAGCCTGCCGTTTATGAGTACAAAGGATGACGGATACGGAAGCGGCAGCCATGATTGCAGATATGACATGGAAGGCAAAAGGCATGTGCTAATCTCTACCTGTGGCTTTTATTCTGCAGAGGGAAATTATGACAGTGTACTTCGGATGTTTGACCATTTCCTTGGAAAAGGGCATTATACAACCATATTTTGTGGTCAGGGGGAGCTGTTTCGTGTAAAAGAGCTGTCAAAGAGGACTGACGAATATCTGGCTACGGTAAAAAGTGCCGGGGCAGAATATGCCATCACAGGAAAAATATCTGAAAAAACAGAAGTGACGCTCCATACTCTTTTATATCCAAGGGATGTATTTGAAAGTATGGCGGATGCCAGCTGGGGAATCAGCAGGACAACAGGAGAAAAGGAAGCGGATGACCTTGTTTTCACCAGACAGATGGCTGCATTATACAATAAGGATACCTATGACGGAAAGGAACGCGTGCTTGAGATATGCTATACCGATTTGAAGCATACATACCAAATAAAGCTTGATGATAAAGGTAGTGAGGTGCTTACTGACCAAAGCCTTGCCGCGACTACACGCATAGATACGCCTTTTACGGTATGGTCGGCTATTTCCCGAGGCGAGATAGGTGGCGCAGAGGCATTGGGAAAGCAGATGTATACGGTGACAGGTGATTTTTCCTTGATGGTAAACTGGGATAAATTTTTTGGAAGTACATCGGCAGTCAAAGAGGCAGAAAAAACATCACAAGGTGTGGAGGTACAGAAAAATCCATCCATGATGACAATGCTCATACCATGGATTACGTTTTGGATAGCAGTTTCTGTCAATACTGAAAAGGGTTCTGTGATTGCTCTTTTGGTGGCATCCGCTATACCTTTTATTATGAGAAAACATAAATTTGTAATATGGGATCAACTCTCAATTGTTGCTGTTGCTATACTTTCTGCGATTGCAAGCCTGACAGGAGCAGGTGACATATCAACAGATATCGGATATCTGGTGTTTGGGCTGTTCTGGCTGGTTTCATGCCTGACAAAGGAGCCTTTATGCGCAACATATGTGAAATACAATTATGGCGGTGAAGCCGCACATAAAAATCTTCTCTTTATGAAGACGAATTATATACTTGCGGCGGCATGGGGAGTATTATACGTGTTGACAGCAGTGTGGACATTTCTACTGAAAAAGGCAGGTGTTGGAGCTACACTTATTGTCGTAAACAATCTGATGCCTGTATTGATGGGCATATTTACCGGATGGTTTGAAAAATGGTATCCTGCAAGGCTCGCAAGAGGCTCAAAAAAGCAGTAATTCGTAAGATTTTTTTAATATTTTATGTATTCTATTTACTTTAGGTGGATAGAAGAGTACTCTTTAGAAAACGTACTCATAGTAGTGCTTATAAATAAAGAAAGAGGTATATCATAATGAAGAAAAAACTGATTACAATTGTAATAGGAGCTATGCTTTGCGCCGGCTTGTTTGCAGGCTGCGGACAGAGCGATACAAAGCAGGATAAGGCAGCTGGCACTGAAAGTGCAAAGCAGGCTGATACCAAGGATGAAGGTGAAAAGGGCTCACAGGAAGAGAGGGAGCTTACAGGAACAATCGATGACATAAAGGACTTCATGTTTGTAGTGACTGATGACAAGGATACACCATACAGCTTTACCTTCGATGAGAAGCCTGACGGACTCGAGAGTGTCGCAAGCGGAGATAAGGTGACTGTTAAGTATACAGGTACTATTTCAGAGGTAGATCCGTTTGAGGGAAAGATAATATCTGTTGAGAAGGCAGAATAAACTGCCACAATCTTAGATTGTATTTTGAATGTTAATCCGCTATACTATAGCTAAGTATAGCGGATTATTTTTGTGGAGGCTTTTATGGCAAATACTTTGAAGTTACCGGTTGGAATTGATGATTTTAGAAAATTGCGGGAATCGCATTTTTATTATGTGGATAAAACAAGACTTATTGAGCAGCTTTTATTAAACTGGAGTGAAGTGACACTTTTTACACGTCCGCGCCGCTTTGGAAAAACTCTTAATATGAGCATGCTTAAGAGCTTTTTTGATATTGGCACAGATAAAGCTTTATTTGATGGCTTATATATTTCAGGTAATAAAGAACTGTGTGATGAGTACATGGGAAAGTATCCGGTCATTTTTCTTTCACTCAAGGGTGTGGAGGGATTAACGTATGAAGAAGCCTTTGAAGCATTTGTCAGGATTATGGGAAAAGAGGTAAACAGAGTTTCGTTTCTGGCTGACAGTGATAAGCTTACACAGATTGAGCGGGAACAATATAAAGGGCTTACAATTATGAAAAATGGCAGGCTTGCTTTTGACAAGGAAAAGCTCATATCTTCATTACAGCTTCTTTCGCAGCTATTGTATAAGCACTATGGAAAAAAGGTAGTTATTCTCATAGATGAGTATGATGTACCGCTCGATAAAGCCTTTCAGAATGGTTATTATAATGAAATGGTTTCGCTTATCAGAGGTCTTTTCGGGCAGGCACTAAAGACTAATGAATTTTTACAGTTTGCGGTGCTGACAGGGTGCCTTCGCATATCAAAGGAAAGCATATTTACGGGGCTCAACAATTTCAAGGTAATGTCGATTACAGATTCGCGTTTTGATGAACAGTTTGGATTTACCGATATTGAGGTAAAGAAGCTTTTGTCTGATTATGGAATGGATTCGCACTTTGACGAGGTGAAGGAATGGTATGACGGATATCACTTCGGCAGGGCAGATGTCTACTGTCCGTGGGATGTGATTAATCATGCGGATCATCTGCGTGACGACAGTGATGCAAAGCCTCAGACATATTGGATAAACAGCAGTGGAAACAGCTTGGTGAGGCGTCTTATCAACAGGGCTGATTCATCGACAAAGGATGAGATTGAGCGCCTGATTGCAGGAGAGGCAATTGAAAAAGTGATTCGCCTGGATCTGACATATGATGAGATTGAGAACAGCATTGACAATATATGGAGTGTGCTTTTTACCACAGGCTATCTTACAAAAATCGGAGAAGTAAAGCTTCCTGATAGCGAAAGCTACGCTTACAGGCTTGTCATACCCAACAAAGAAGTGCGTGAGGTATTTGTCCTTCAGATTCAGGAATGGTTCAAGGCTGTTGTTGCGAATGACAATGATACTATGAAGCTTTTGTCAAAGGCGATTTTAGATAAAGATGAGGCGATTCTTGCAAGACAGCTAAATATCGTGATGGGGCGCATGATAAGCATACTCGATACAAAGGCATCTGATGATATGAAGGAAAACTTTTATCATGGCCTGCTTCTAGGTTTGCTTAGAGGAAGCAATCCGGACTGGCTCATCAAGTCCAATCGTGAGTCGGGAGATGGCTTTAGTGACATACTTATAAAGCCGGAGAATCCTGATTTAGGCATTGTTATCGAGGTAAAATATGCTAAGGAGTTTAAGGGGCTTGACGCAGTTTGTGATGCCGCGATGGCTCAGATAAAGCAGAAGAGATATGATGAGACACTCCGAGATGAGGGCAGGTGCGATATTTTAGCTTACGGCATTGCTTTTTGCAGGAAGAGATGCAGGGTAGTGGGAGAGAAGCTGTAGGCGCTAAATGAATAGAATGTGAATGTTTATAAAAGGGAGGATATATATTAATGAATGAATCAGGTAAAGAATCACGAGCTATTTATGTAGTTCCTGTGATATATGTGCTTGGAATGTACATGATGCCGGTTTTATTTTGGATAATATGTAATATGCAGGAATCAACAGACAGCTTTGATGCAGGTTGGATAATGGTCATGCCGATTGTTTTGGGACTGGTTAATCTGGCTGTGGTGCTTATCCTTGGGAAAAGAATAAGCAGAGTACAGCTTCTCATTTGCACAAGGATTATCAAATATGCGTTAATACCGTTTTATGTAGTAGGTGGGTTTTGCATCATAGTGGCACTTCTTTTAATGCTTACACCGGTTGTTATCATGATATTTGTAGGCCCAACTGTTGCGATTGTGTTATCAGTTATTGGCTGGCTTGGCCTGTTAGGAGCAGCACCTTTTTCAATTGCCTATATTATAAGGGCATGCAGCGAGGGAGTACAAGGAAAGGTGCTGTCTGCATTTGCAGGCATATTCCAGTTCTTTTTTACTCTTGATGTAATTTTTGTAATTATACTGGCGGTGAAGGACAGGAGCTTTGTGAAAGCACAAAAGGGATATGGAGTTATTCAATAATTGAAGTATTATAAGGCAATATAAAAGAGCTCTTTGCGAGCTCTTTTATATTGTACAACATGTAATTGTGGATGATTACTGTAAGAGTGAGAGAACACCCTGGTTAGACTGATTAGCCTGTGCAAGCATAGACTGTCCAGCCTGTGCAAGAATATTGTTCTTGCTGTAATTAACCATCTCTTTAGCCATATCTGTATCACGAATACGAGACTCAGCTGATGTGGTATTCTCAACAACGTTGTCGAGGTTGTCGATTGTGTGCTCAAGACGGTTCTGAACAGCACCGAGTGAAGATCTCTGGTCTGAAACCTTCTGTAATGCATCAGAGATAGCATCTACTGCATATGTAGCAGCTATACCTGAATCATCATTTACGTTAAGGCCTTTAATACCGAGATATGAAGAGTTCATTGTCTCAATACCGACAGTAATCTTATTTGTCATATCTGCATCAGAGCCGACATGAAGGCTAAAAGATAATTTCTCAGCGACTTCAGCAGTTCCCTTATTAATTGTGAATTCTACACCAGTATCTGAAGCATATGTTCCTGCTGTAACTGTTGCAGCATTTTTAGTTGTGCCAATGTTATTAGCTGCAGTTAGCTCTGTTGTCATCAATTTAACTGCCTGAGCGGCTGAAATTACGGATGAGTTAGATTTATCAACACCAGTAGCAGTATCAATATCTGAAGCTGTTAATGTTTTTGTTCCATCAGAAACGATATCACCTGCTTTAATCTTTGATGTATCTAATACGTTATTTTTAGCATCTTTTAAATCTGTTCCATCACTGGTATATTCGACACCGTTAACAGTAACCTTAGCTCCATTAGTTGTTTTTTTGTCATCTGCGATTTTCTTTGCTTCGGCTACGGTTGCACCTATTGTGTAGTCCTTACCACCGATAGTAACAGACTTTCCTGCATCAAGAGCTCCAGCAGCCACTTTAAAGGTTGCAGATGTAGCATTATCTGTGAGAGAACCATTAAGACCAGCATCGTGACCATTCATGTATACTTCTTTAGTTCCTTTATCTCCTTTAAGAAGATATGTTTCATTGAATTTTGTTGTTTCAGCTACACGATCAATTTCTGTTGTAAGCTGTGAAATCTCATCCTGAATGGCGCTTCTATCAGTAGTAGAGTTAGTACCATTAGCAGCCTGTGTTGCAAGCTCATTCATTCTCTGAAGCATTGAGTGCACTTCTGTGAGAGCGCCTTCAGCTGTTTGTACGGATGATACACCATCTTGAGCATTTGAAGAAGCTTTATCAAGTCCACGAATCTGTTTTCTCATTTTCTCAGAAATTGAAAGTCCGGCTGCGTCATCTGCTGCACGATTGATTCTGTATCCAGAAGAAAGTTTCTCAGTTGACTTAGACTGTGCTCCAGATGTAATGTTAAGCATTCTGTTGGCATTTGCTGCCTGCATGTTGTGTTGTACTACCATAATATAATCCTCCTTGGCCCATATTCATGGGTTATTATGTTTGACCTCTGGAAATCCTTTTCCCGAGGATTGTGCAGCTGCTTTGTGTTTATTTTTATTTAAGCAGTTGCGGTTTTATATAACAAGCGGCTTCCCGGGTGTGGCTTTCGCCACAGCCGCCTATTAACTTGATTAGTTGCTTTGCGTCTTTTTCTGACGTTCCTTTTCATTCCAGATGATTTGCTTGATTTGTTTCTTTGCTTCACTGGAAAACTCAGGTTCAGGATAATATGTATCTTTTCGCTTCGCTGGGTCAGGTTCGTTGTTGGATCTTGCGATATTCAGTTCTTTTGGGGCATCTATCAGTAATCGACAGTGCTTTCCTGTTCCACCCGCGAACACGATTCGGATATCATCTCCGATATTTACATATTGCCCTTCCTTTAATGATAATTTGAGCATTTTCTACCTCCATGCACTAGGGAATAGCTTTGTCCATGCTTTTCCGAATAATGTAACATTTTGTAGTAAAATGTTGCATTTTTCGTGGATTGATAATGGGTCAAAAAGGAAGTGGATTAAAAAACATCAAATGTTTACGCCAATTTAGTCATATTTCATCAAGAATTACTTTATCTTTGGCACAAATATGATTAAATCCTGTAAGACTAACAAAAAAAACATAGAAAAATGAAAAGAAAATTATTGAAAAAATTATTTTTCAGGGGTTAAGTTCTGAAAATGGCGTCCGATATAGTAGGTGTAAAGCAAAAAATGCAACATTTTACTACAAAATGTTGCATTTTTTCTATTTTGAACTTACCATTATTGTGTTGTGGATTTTGGATATTCTGAGGGTGAAAGTCTGTCATATTGTACGTGCCGGATAACATTTTCTACTATAAAGGAGTATTCAATGGGAACTACACAGCCAATCCGAAACAAGGACGAACTCACGGCTTTCAGGATGTACTATAAGGACATCCGTCCAAACAGCCGCAATTACTGTTTAATTGTGATGGGATTAAACACAGCACTAAGAATTAGTGACCTGCTTAGATTAAAGTGGGACAACGTTTACAATTTCGAACATCATGAATTTCGCACTCATTTTCTTATCAATGAGCAAAAGACCGGCAAGAATAACTATGTCACTCTAAACTGCAATGCCACCGATGCTCTCCGGGCATATTTCAACGAGCGGCATCCGACTGAACATGAGTTTATTTTTACAAAAGCCACCTGCAGGAGGCAGCCACTAAACAGAGTTCAGGCATACCGAATTGTAAGGACTGCTGCCGAGGAGACTGTTCAGGATGAACATATCAGCTGTCACTCTCTGAGAAAGACATTTGGATATCACGCCTGGAAAAACGGCACACCACCTGCTCTGCTGATGGACGTCTACAATCACTCGTCCTATAAAGTCACACAGCATTATCTGGGTATTGAGCAGGATGAACGTGATGAGATTTATCTGAATCTTGAGCTATAGTTTTATGCGTATTGAAATCTAATATAGCTAAAAGCCAGCCGTTTGCAACCGGCTGGCTTTTTTGGGGATATACAAATCATCGAAATCCTCTGTTAAACCAAATGCATTCTGTTCTGAATCGAATTTCAACTCAATCTGTGACATATCTTTCATCTGCCTGGTACTGTTGTATTTTAAAATTAAATTTCATCTTCAGCACCACCTTCTTCCTGTAACCATTCTTTCAATTTATCCTGTAATAGTTTCTTATCCGGCAGATACAGTTTATACTGTGATGCATAAATATTAGAATCCTCCGGCAATGTCAGTTCAACCATCGCATCATTTTTTTCATTGCACAACAATACACCAATGGTAGGATTTTCTTCCTCTGTTTTTTCGTATCTATCATAGTAATTGACATACATCTGCATTTGCCCCAGATCCTGGTGCTTTAATTTGCCAATTTTTAAATCAAATAATACAAAGCATTTCAACAGTCTGTTATAAAAAACAAGATCCACTCTGAAATGATCTTCTTCGAATGAAAATCTTTTCTGTCTTGCCACAAAAGTAAATCCTTTTCCCAATTCCAAAAGAAACTGCTGCAAATTATCTAACAGCCTGTTTTCTAAATCAGTTTCTGAATAATTATATTTATCTTCAAGACCTACAAATTCTAAAACATATGGATCCTTCAGCACATCCTTTGAGGTTGTAATCACATTTCCTTCCTGTGATAAGCGTTGCACTTTGTCCTTATCCATGCTTAACGCAAGTCTCTCATAAAGAGAAGAATTATACTGACGTGACAAATCTCTGACTCCCCACTTCTCTCTGGCAGCTTCTATCTCATAAAATGAGCGTTCATCCTCATTTTCTATTCTCATCAATTGTAGATAATGAGACCATGTTACCACAAACGGATGCTCCTCTTCAAAAATCGTAAACACCGTTTCCGATTTCTTGATTGCAAATTCCGTAAACAGCGTTTCCGAAATTCGATCCTTATATGTTAAATAAAACTTTCTTGCCTTTTCCAGCGTAGATTCTGAAAAGCCTTTGCCAAATTCTTCTGTTAATTTTTTAGAAAGATTTATTATGATTTTTTTACCGTATTCAGCCCTGTGTTTTCCCTGCTGCTGTACTTCTACAATCCACCTGCCAAGAGAATAATAGGTCATTATCTGGACATTATTTACCTGCTTTGCAGTAATGTTTCGTGCATATTTAATTAATTCAATTGAATTCTGACATAACTTATCCATGTTGATATCATATACAGATTCATTGATTTCATCCTTCACACATTCAATCCTCCTATTTCAAAGTTTTCCTATTTCAGAAACACTGGCTGTTCTGTTATTCCGTTGTAAAACTCTATAGCCGCCGCAATATCCTTCTCATCCGGATGCCCCTTTGATACCCCGCCAATCAGCTTGAACGGTCCGAACGTATCAAATCCCTTGCATGAAAACCTTCCAACAATGTTGTCATGTTTGTATGCTATCACCTGCTCAATTGACTTAAAGACAGGTCTGCCACCATATGTACAGATAAGAAATACATTTTTATTGTCTGTGAGATTGACTGATGCAAACTTAAGCACAGACTGATGGAACTTTCCGCCATATACTCCTGATGCAAAACCGATTAAATCATATTCCGACAGGTCTTTCTCTACCGTCTGTGTCGCATCTATCAGCTCGACATCGTTTGTCTTTGCTATCTCGTCAATTATCTTTTTTGTGTTTCCATGATGCACTGATGCATATACTATTGCTGTCTTCATCTTTAATGCTCCAATCCTTTATTAGTCTTCCTTTGATTTTGCCATCAGCATCTGCTCAAGCTTTTTCTTTCCGGTCTCATAGTCTGTAAACACAATTCCCTCCATACCAAGCTTTCTGCCACCTTCGATATTCTCCGGTCTGTCATCTATGAACACACATTCTTTCGGATTCAGATTGTATTTATCAAACAGGCACTGATAGATACCGGCATCAGGCTTTATCATCCCAACCATAGCTGAAATGACTTTGCCGTCAACAAGTGACACAAAACTAAGTTCACTGTGCGTATGAAGCTCGAAGTAGTCCTTTGGATAATTCGATAACAAATACACTTTATAGCCTCTGCTCTTTAACTCCTTAATCCAGTCTGCTGCATAGTCGAATGCCTTTACGACAAAAGCCTTTCCCTCTTTGAAAAATCTCCTGATATCCGCCTCATACTGTGGAGCCACCTTAACCATCTCATCAATTATCTCGTTCTCAGGAATTACACCACGGTCCAGCTCAACCCAGACAGGATTTTCATATGTTGCATGGGCTAAAGCTGCTATTTTATTTTCTTCAATGCCAATCTCACGCATTGCCTCGTCCGGCTGGAACCTGACAAGCACGTTTCCTATGTCAAATACTATGTTTTTAATCATTTATTTTTTCTCCTGCAACCCTGCATCTCTTCCTGCAAAAAGCAATGCCATATGCTAAAATATCGCACCTGCCCTCATCGCGCAGAGCCTCATCATATCTCTTCTCCTTAATCTGCGTCATAGCCGCCTCACACGCTGCATCAAGGTTTTTCATCTCTTTTGCATATTTCACTTCAATAACGATGCCTGCATCCGGATCCTCCGGCTTGATTAAAATATCACTGAAACCGTCTCCCGACTCACGATTTAACTTAATAAGCCAGCCCGGATTGCTTCCGCGAAGCAGGCCGAGGAGCAGACCGTGATAGAAGTTCTCTTTCATATCATCAGAAGCCTTTGTATCAAGTATACTTATCATGCGGCTCATCACGATGTTAAGCTGTCTTGCAATCTGCTTCTCATCTTTATCGAGGATAGCTCTGGATAAAAGCTTCATGGTATCATCATCTTTTGCGACAACAGCCTTGAACCACTCCTGAATCTGGAGAACAAACACTTCACGCACCTCTTTATTTGGAATCACCAGCTTGTAGGCATAGCTCTCACTGTCAGGCAGCCTGACCTCACCAGCCGTAGTCAGGTAGCCTGTTGTAAAAAGTACGCTCCACAGATTGTCTATAGTATTGTCAATCTCATCATAAGTCAGATCCAGTCGAAGCTGTTTCTCCACAAATCCACCTGCCACGAGCTTTTCTATCTCATCTCTCGTGGTCTGGTCTGCCTTGTCTACAAAGCGCTTCACCATGTCATTGCCACTGCTGTTAATCCAGAATGCACTCGGCCTGGCTGATGTGTCAAAAACCAGCTTCTTGGCAAAATTGATTACATCCCACGGACAATAAATGTCGGTATTACCGAAATGATAGCCATCGTACCACTCCTTTACATCAGGGTAACGCTCAGCCCTATCATAATCCGTAAGCAGCTTCCTGACCTCATCATCAGTAAAACCAAACTGTTCATCATGGGCGATATCTACAATGGAATTGATTTCAAAATTGTTGAGACCTGTAAAAATACTCTCCTTGGATACACGAAGACAGCCTGTGAGTACGGCAAACTGCAGAAACTCATTAGTCTTGAGTGCCTTTCCAAAGAGTCCTCTGATAAGTGAAACCATCTCTTTATAGTAACCATTCTGGAATGCCTTATCCAGAGGGACGTCGTACTCGTCTATGAGGATAACAGCCTTCTGACCATAGTGTATAAACAATAACTGCGACAGACTCTGCAGACTTGATACAAGAAGCTGCTCATCCATCGTATATTTACCATCACACAGCGAAATGATAGCCCTATACCTGTCCTTATCGTTTTCTGAAAGAGCCTCACTATGCTCCAGAAATTTAAATTTTTCTGCTTCCATCCCAATGAGCTCAGTAATCATATATCTTGCATCATCAAATGAACGTCCTTCAGCACTCTTGAGTGACAGAAAAATAACCGGGTACTTTCCCATATATTTGTCACAAAGCTCTTTGTTGCCTGAAATATATAAGCCATCAAACAATGACTCATCCGTGCCAACCTCAAAAAAACTTTTTAGCATGCTCATATTGAGAGTCTTTCCAAAACGCCTCGGGCGTGTAAAAAGGGTGACCTCTCCACCGGTTTCAACCAATTGCTCTATGAGCTTTGTCTTGTCAATATAATAAAAGTTGTTCCTTCTGATTTTTTCAAAACTATCAATTCCTACCGGCAGTTTTAAAGTACTCACCATATGAACCTCCACAAAACGTATCAATCCGCTATACTTAGCTATAGTATAGCGGATTGATGGGCAAAATACAATTATTATTACCGTCCTGTGTTCCTTAGTTCTTCCTTTGATTTTGCCATCAGTATCATTTTCTCAAACGACTGTGCAAACCTCTCATCATCTTCCTCTGTGCGCTTTTTCGGTCCTTTGATATGATTCTTATGTGAGCTTCGTCTGGCTTTCTTGTTAAGGTGTCTCTCCATAAGCATCCGGTCGATATTTTCATCTGTGTACCATCTACCGGACTGGTGGATTGCATATGCAAATATTTGCATTTTTTCCAGCCTCTTCAAATAAACGAGATTATTTATCCAGATACCTGAACATGTTTATCTGGCCATCACACTCATAATGCTCCATTAAAGGATTTTTGTATGCATAAAGATATAATACTGATTTATTGAATTTACTGCAACACGATCTTGAAAGTTTATGTAATGTATTTCGGTAACAAAGGTATTCAGTCAACTAAATAATTTTTTATTTCTTGCAAATATATAAATAATGAACCATATGTAATTGCAAAGATGCAACGAATAATATATAATATTCGTTGCAAAGGAGGTTTTTATATGTCAAAAAACTATATGCAGGAAATTAAAAGTCGAATCCTGGCTTCCGAAGATGGCTCAGTTTTTTCCACTTCTGATTTTGCGGATATCGCTGATACCAACACGGTTCGTTCAGCATTATATCGCCTTGTTAAGGATAATATTCTTCGCAGAATTATAAATGGAATTTATGAAAAACCAAAATACAGTAAATTACTCGATGAATATGTAGCTGCTGATCCTGCTGCCGTTGCACAGGCATTAGCCCGCAGTTATCATTGGACCATAGCTCCATGCGGGAACACTGCCCTTAATTTACTTGGACTTTCCACTCAGGTAGCGGCGGTCTGGTCCTATATCAGTGACGGACCTTATAAAACCTATGAATGGAATTCTACAAAGCTCGAATTCAAACACCGAACTAATAAAGAAATTACCGGTCTGTCCCATATGACAAGTCTGGTAATTCAGGCATTGAAAACATTAGGGAAAAAAAATGTAACCCCGGAAGTTATCCAGACTCTTTCAACAAAACTCTCTTTATCCGAAAAACAGACCTGTCTGAAAGAAGCAACGGAATCCACCGACTGGGTTTATGATACAATACGACAAATATGCGGAGGTAATACACTATGAGAAAAATTGCATGTCTGTCAGATGATGACAGAAGAGAGCTTTTCCGAAATACCGCTGATAAAATGGGCTTAAATGATGCTATTGTAGAAAAAGACTTCTGGGTATGCTTTACCCTGGATTATTTATTTCACCGCTGTCCATGGAAAGACTCCATCACTTTTAAGGGTGGAACAAGCCTTTCAAAAGCATTTAATCTGATCAGCCGTTTTTCAGAAGACATTGATTTGATCCTTGACTGGCGCGTACTGGGTTATGGAATACTGGAGCCCTGGGAAAAACGCTCCAATACAAAACAAGATGCATTTAATAAAGAAGCTAATAACCGAGCTGAGATTTTTCTTGCAGAACAGTTCTGTCCTACCATAAAAAAAGAACTGTCATTAGAATTGGGGTGTGACACTAATATTTACATAGATGAGAATGACAAACAGACTGTTATTTTTGCTTATCCAAATCTGTTCACAAATCCTTCCACCCTAAAGGTAATACGCCTGGAAATCGGAGCATTAGCAGCCTGGACCCCTGCTAAGCTTGCAAGCATTGAACCTTATACAGCTGTATACTACCCAAAAATCTTTGAGCAGAAAAATACTGAAATTCTTACTGTTTCACCAGAACGTACCTTTTGGGAAAAGGCAACAATTCTTCATCACGAAGCCAACAGACCGGAGCATCTGGATATGCCACAACGATATTCCAGACATTACTATGATCTCTATAGAATGGCTCAGACCCCAGTAAAAGATGTTGCTTTTTCTCAAATAGATCTTCTGAAAACGGTCGTTGATTTTAAAATGAAATTTTATCCAAGAGCATGGGCTAAGTATCCAGAAGCAACTCCCGGCACCTTAAAGCTGATTCCACCGGAATACCGCTTTCCTGCCCTGAACAGTGATTATGAAGCCATGAAAGAAATGTTATATGGCGATATTCCAAGCTTCAATACTATTATGGAATCAGTTCGCCAATTAGAGAAAGAAATCAATTCACTTTAAAAATTATTTGAAACGGCACTGGTCATTCTATTTAATGACAGCTTATCAACAACGCATAAATTTTAGCGTGTTGTTAAGCAGTCATTACTTAGCACCTGTCTCGAAATCACATTAAGACCAAACAGTTCGTTATAGAAGTGGATTGACTCTTCGATATTGTCCACTACTATTAATATGTTCTTTAGCTTCATATTACCACCCCATTACAATGGTCCACCTCATGCTGAATTATCTGTGCTGTCCAGCCTGTGTATTTGCCATGTTTCTTTTTGAAATTCTGGTCTAGATAATCCACTTCAATCTCTTTATATCTTGTGCATGGTCTCACACCCTCCAGCGAAAGACAGCCTTCCTCCGTCTGAAAAGCTCCTGATTTTCCGGTAATCACCGGATTAATCATGGCAAACTGGAATGGTCCGGCCGCAACCACTATGATATTCTTTTTCACACCAATCATGTTAGCTGCCATTCCAACACAATGGTCAAGATTTGCTCTCAATGTGTCAAGTAAATCCGTAACCACCTGTTTATCATCTTCTGTAGCATCCACTGATTTCTGTGCAAGAAACAGTGGATCACGCATTATCTTCTTTACCATTATTTACTCCCTTCTGTCCAGGTATATTTCCACCATATATGTCTCAATAAGTACATTAATTAATAAAATTTCATTTTTCATATTTAGCCTTTCATCTATCTGTATCCTGATACTTATGATACCATATAAACAGCTTTCTTTGGCAGATATTTTTTTAGATTGCCATGAAAAATTTGAAAATGACAAACCTGCTTTTCTTTCCAATAAGCTTTCCTAAAATAGGAAATTTTTACTATCCTAATACTGTTTAATAGCATCTTAATATACATTACACAAAAAAAGATACAGGCGAACCTATATCTTTTTCGTGTAATAATATGATTAAAGGGGCAAAAGGTATCATCGATGCATGCTTGCAGGCAAGTGAACCTGATACGAATTCCTCTTGTAAATATATTTCTTATTCTTCAATTACAAAGTTGCTTACATTCTTGCGGAGTTCTCCTGCCGAAGCCTCTGCTGTCTTAACACCTTTCATGACTTCTGCCGATTCGCCTGCAATAGAAACGGTTTTTTGCGCAATATTTGTTGTACCTGCAGCACTGTCATTTGATGCGGAGGTAATTCCTTCAATCGCCTCTGTAATATTGGAAATTGATGCTACCAATTCTTCTGAGGTTGCACTAAAATCCGATACCAGATCATTAATTTTAGATGCATCCATATTATAATCATCTGCCATTTTCTCAAAATCGCCAAAACTCTTCACAATATCTGTATCTACAAAATCCAACAGATGATTAGAGTCATTTGCAAGATTTGCTACTGCATTATCCACATTTTCCGTCACGGCCTGAATATTTGCCACGGCATCTTTAGACTGCTCTGCCAATACCCGGATTTCCTCTGCAACAACTGCAAATCCCTTTCCGGCCTCGCCAGCACGTGCTGCCTCAATGGATGCATTCAGTGCAAGCAGATTAGTCTGTCCGGTAATCGCAAGGATAGAATCAGCAAGCACGCCGATCTGTTCCACAACCTTTGCCTCTTCAAGTGCCTGCTCCAGCCTTCCCCTGATTTCTCCGAGCATCGTCTGAACTTTCTGTCGATTCTCCACCGTTGCTTCCTTCGTCTGTGCTGCCCTCTTATGAATTTCTTCTGCTTCCGTAGCCCCATCCTGTGCACGTATCGCAATCTCTTTCGCTGCACCATCAATCTGCTGAGTCATACTGTTGATCTGTTCTGTCGATGCGGCAGTTTCTTCAGTACTTGCAGCAAGCTGCTCGGTTGTCGCAGACACATCCTCAATTTCCCCATTCAGATTTGATATACTGCTATCCATCGCTTCCACAACTGTATCAATATTTGCTGCCTCTATCTTTACCTGGGAAAGCAATCCGCATATTGATTCCCTCATTGTCTCAAGTGTTCCTGCCAGCTGTCCGAAATCATCTTTCCGTTTCATCATATTGTCCTGCATTCTATGCGCAAAATTACCACCTGCAATCACTTCAATCTCTGCTACAACTTTCTTTAGTGACTTTGTAATATCCTGTGCGATCATGAAAACAAGCACTGCAACAACCACAAGCATTGCAACACATGCCCCAATCAGTGTGATTGCCTTTTTCATTGCATAGCTGGAAAATACCTTGTCCTGCTTTTCAATAGCAGTATCAATATAATCGGTATAATTTCCTGTACCGACCACCCAGTCAAATGGTTCAAAATACTCACTGTAGGAACGCTTCGGTGAAGGTTTAGTCTCTCCTTCTTTAGGAAATACATAATCTGTGTATCCTCCACCATCTTCCACTGCTACACGTATGATTTCTTTCACCATCTTGTATCCTTTTGCATCCTCTGTCTCCATACGGTTCGTTCCCTCGGTATCGCTGCCAAGCAGAACTACATTTGTTCCATCTGACTGATCAATCCAAAAGTAACCTGTCTCTCCGTAACGCATCTGCCGAACCTCATCCGCTGCAATTTTCTTGGCTTCATCCAGCGTATAAGTTCCCGCTTTATATGCGTCATTAATCTCCGACAACAGGGAAATAACCACGCCCACCTGCTCTTTAATTGAATCATCATAACTCTGACGGGATGATGCATCCATTGTCTCCAATGCTTTATCTTTCACATCTTCCAAATCCTTGAAGGAAACAACACTCCCAAGAGCCACAAGTAAAATAACCAGAACCAGTATCAGATTTAGCTTGGTTCTTACCTTCATATTCTTCATATTTTTATTCTCCCTCGTATTATATAGTAGTAGTTTTTATAGACCCTCTCCAAGGTCTTTACAACTATTAGGTCATAGTCCATTCTTTACCTCTTCTGTAGGTTCGACTATGATATATAAGATGCTGTGGATTGGTTTTATTTCTCCTACCACTTGATGGTTTTAGGAAGGCTCCAACCACAGTCTCTTTGTTCATTTGTTAATCAGTTAGATACCGCATGACGGTTTATTTAGAACGAGGTTACAATCGCAAGGAGCACCCTGTGGTTCTAAAACAGCATTAATACATTTCAAAGGAGATTTATTATGATTTACATAGGAATTGATGTTGCAAAGGATAAGCATGATTGCTTTATCACCAACTCTGATAGCAAAGTGTTGTTTAAAGCATTTACCATCTTCAACAACTTAGATGGTTTTAATGATCTTTATCAAAAGATTGAATCCGTTATGGATGATGTGACAAAAGTAAAAGTAGGACTGGAAGCCACTGGACACTATAGTTACAATCTCCTTGGATATCTCATTGATAAAGGTCTGCCCACCTATGTTATCAATCCGTTACATACAAATCTGTACAGAAAAAGTCTAAGCCTTAGACAGACGAAAACGGATAAAGTAGATGCCCGCACGATTGCTTCCATGCTCATGTCTGATGTGAACTTAAAGTCCTACTCAGACACATCTTACCACAACGAAGAGTTAAAGTCATTAACTCGTTATCGTTTTGATAAAGTAAAAGAACGTGCCAAGCTAAAAACTTCCGTTTCAAGACTGGTCTGTATCTTATTCCCTGAATTAGAAAAACTTGTACCAACACTTCATATGGCATCTGTTTATGCATTGCTTTCTGAATTTCCCATTGCTAAACATGTAGCTACTGCACACCTTACCAGACTTACAAATCTTCTTTCCAAATCTTCCAAAGGTCGATATGGTAAAGATACTGCTATTACTTTCAGAGATTCTGCAAGAGCTTCTATCGGCTCAAATATGCCAGCCAAATCTCTTGAATTGAAGCACACCATCAAACTTATTCAGGAACTTGATTCAGAGATTGATGAAATCGAAAATGAGATTAAAATCATCATGGATGAAATCAACTCTCCAATTCTTAGCATTCCTGGAATCAACTATCGCATGGGAGCTATGATTATTGCCGAGATCGGTGATTTCAATCGTTTTGATTCTCCTGATAAGATCTTAGCTTATGCCGGCTTTTCGCCATCAACATATCAATCCGGACAACTGGATGGTGCCTACGCACATATGGAAAAACGTGGCTCCAGATACCTGCGATACGCTTTGTATAATGCCACCAAATATGTCTGCCACTGGGATCCAACATTTGCAGCCTATCTTGCTAAAAAACGAGCGGAAGGTAAACATTACAATGTTGCCATATCACACGCTGTAAAGAAATTGGTTCGAGTGATTTATCATCTTGAAAAAACAAAGCAGCAATACATAAAAGCAGCTTAAATCTTTCTAATTCAATACTCCTTTTTTGAGCACCTATCACGATGCTCTTTTTGTCATACAGTTTTCAAGGTTCAAGGAACTCTAACTGAGTTCCAAATATATCTAAAATACATTTCTGTACTTTATTCAAAAAATATCATTTTAAGGCTTGACTTTTAATAGTTAGTCTTCCTTGGAACTGATCACTTTTGTATATTTTACCCAAAAATACAAAGCATGTTATAAAATCAGTATACACTTTTACTATATTTTCGTCAATAGCGATCCACCTTTTATACGTTTTATCTCTCTCAAATCCATAAACTTTGCTGAGAGAATATGACTTTGCAAATAAAATATAAAAATAAGCGATATTAATCTTCCTACGAAAAAAATCACTCTGATTTTTCCATCTCCCTTGCATGCTGCCTTGAGCAATATTTGCAGTAATATTTGTAAATCAGCTCATATCTGCTAACATTGCCTATAAAACAAACTCTTAAATATTAAAATTCTTCAATAAAAAATCCTCTAAGACAATAGGTATTTCTTCTACTATTGTTTCCGATACTTCTCCCCACGTAAGATCATCAACAAAATAGTTTACACGCTTAAAACGATTCCACATTTCTTCGAGTCCAGAATCATCTTTAATCTTGTCTAAGGTTTCTCTCACTTTCTCCTCACCAAAAGAAGTTTCACGCTTCATGCAAGTAGCCGCAAATGCCTTTTTCAAAACATCAAAGCTTATCTGATCAGCCTTTGAATTCATAATCTCATATACATCATAAAAATCCCTCATTCTGGTATTCGCAAGTCCTCTTGCCAAAATCGTCTGCATCTTTTCCGCAAGAAGAGTTTCAAGATTATACGACAAAACTTCACTATTCCCGCCAGACATGTTTTTTACTTTGTCTTTAAGTTGTTTCGCTGTATGAATCATACCATTATCTCCACATACATCATCACTTCATCCCTTACTCCAAGTTTAACCGCATACTCAATCAATCTTGATAGATTCTTTTCCTTCGAGGACATATATTCCTTGATTGCTGTCTGATATAACTGAATTTCATATTTCTTTCGATCTTTAATCAAATCACAAATACATCTTTCCTTGTCATATACTTTAACCAAATTACCGCTGCTTGACGGGATTTCACAGGTCCCCATATCAAGAATCTCTGGGTTTGCATAATGAACTTCTTTGTTTTTCTTTTTGATATGTGTAGCATTATATCCGGTAGGAACAGTGAAACAAATATGACTGTATTCTCTGTCGATAAGACCATGCAAATAAAGGGCGGTCTCGCCCGAATAAATAATATTCTTATTTCGTTGCTGAAGTACAAACAACTCATCTGGCCACACATTATCTAAGATATAAATGCCATGTGCCACTTTTTCCATATCATGCTCTCTGACGTATTTTGAGACAGATGGCTTTGATACACCTGATTCAACGGCCTTCGATGTAATCAAATACCCATTGTCTTTTTCAATTAGCGATTCCAAAATATCTGATGTTGACATAGTTGGCCTCCTTATCCTTGATATTTACTTTTGTGCTTAAATTTTATTATATTTAAGTGTAAAAGTAAATATAATCCTTATATGCTTGCAGGAGTAAAAGATAACATAACTTCAAATACCTCGTTTAATATTCCTTCTCTATCTCTCCATCTATTCCATACATTTTCTTGAATGCATCAAGGTCTGCCTGATTCTTAATCAGCATAACTTCTTCTATCTTACCTGTATGAATGTTCTTAAAGCCTGCAACCTGCTCACCATTACATATGCTCGCTTTGATTACCGGTTTCTTATTTTCTTTATCATATACCTTTGTAACTGTCTTTTTCTTAAATAGTCTCACTCTGACCACCTTCTTTTGAATTTGCCATCATTATCATCCCAGCTGTAGCCCTCGCCACAGCCACATCTTCCCTATTTTCCATCATGTGGAAAGCTTTCATCTCCACCGTATCCATCCTGCTAATCCACCTATTATAGCAAATACTCCAATAGCTACCAGAAACAAAATTACGTTTTCTACGATAGAATTCTTGTTATTTCTCATAATCACACACTCCCTTATTAGTTGCAAATGATATCAGCTCTTTGATTGTCTTTAGTATATGATTTTACGAGTCCCAAAGTCTGCCCTCGTAATTCGAATCTTTGTTCCAAAATCATCAATAAAAACTTTAATCAAAAATCAAAATCATCACTTTCATCTTCCATGTATGATTTTTCCGCAGCTTCGTACACCGATTCAGTATGAGTATCAAACAGCACCCATTCCACCAAATCGAAGCTGTCCGGATTCTCATGCAGAAATCTAGCAACTGTACGTACCGCAATCTTTGCCGCAAGCACCACCGGAAAACTATATGCTCCCATTGATATGGAAGGAAATGCAATAGACCTGATTCCATTATCCCTAGCCAGCTTCATAGAATTAAAATAGCAGTTAGAAAGAAGCTCCTCTTCTCTATTCCTTCCACCATTCCATATCGGTCCCACAGTATGTATCACATAATCACATGGCAGATTATAGGCTTTTGTTATCTTTGCTCCTCCAGTCTCACATCCGTGAAGTGTCCTGCACTCTGTCAGAAGTTCCGGTCCCGCTGCTCTGTGAATCGCACCATCCACGCCACCTCCGCCCCAAATGGCATCAGAGACAATTTTGCGATTTTGAAAAACTGCTTTCCAAAAGGAATTCCGGTAATTGTTATACAACATATCAGACCTGCCACAGCATTTCCAACCGCCATAGGTATTCCTATTATAGAAATGCACCACAAGCAACCTGCCAAAACCCACGACAGTCCACTCAACAATCCACCACATATAAACCAAAGTATATTTCCTAATATGCCCATATCAATATTCCTTCTCTATCTATTCCATGTATGCCATTCATGTACTGTACATCAATAGCATTTGTCAATCTACCTTTTGTCTAAAAGTTGATAGAATAAATTAAGGTATCCTATTCCCAATATCCTTTGACGTGTATTTACCAATTCCTCATATGTCATTATAGTAGTGTGTGCCGATAATCTTCTGATATTTGTATTGATTTCTCTCATAATTGGCACTGCTACGGAAAAAACATATTTGAATTCAAAACTATATTATCAATGTATTGCTTAAGTTCAATCATAGGATAATTTCTATGTGTACATTTGGAATACTTATTTTTGCTTACTTCAAAAATGCCGTTTTCAGTAACTTAAATCCGCCTGTAAATAAACCCATGTCTCTAACCTCGCTTTCTTATAATGAAAGCCCGCCGGGAACTTCACCCTGCGGGCTGTGTTCCCGACCTTTCGGTCAGATACTTTTTATCTAATGCATCGCCTTATATGCTGCAATGCCTGCTGCTGCCGCCACAATGACTGCAACAAGACCAAGCAGCATATTTCTTGTCTTTTTCTTCATCGCTTCAAACTCCTCCTGCTTCTTTACAGCCGAATCAGCTGTTACCGTCTCCGGTTCAGCCTTTCTGCCTTTCTTCTTTACCTGTTCATTCTGTTCTGCTTCTAACTGCTTTATTGCAGGCTCTCCCTCAGTTGACACATAAGTAAGTGCCCTGTTTCCAAACATAAAATGCAGTTTCTTTCCCATATACTCGTAGAAATTCATCCCGTTAAAGGAATAGAAACCACCAAGTGCAATCGGTGCCACACAGGGAATTGCCACATAAGCAGAACCCGTAAGACCGATATACTTGTAAAGAAGAAGGACGATACCGCCACCAACCACTACGCTTGCAATGGAAAATATAAGCTGCCTTGCAGTAAGTCCCATTGCAACCGATTCCTGATAGCGGTCAATATCCTTGTTTACTTCGATTACCATTGTCCCTGCCTCCTATCTTGATAAATCCTTTGTCTCCGGCTTTCTTGTCATTCCGATATTTGCCTCATACTTATCCATTCCATCCGGACACAGTTCTCTAAGCTTATCTACATTGAACAGATAAAGCGGATATTCGCAGAAACCGCTCCTTTGCGTGAATCCTGTAAACTCTCCAAGGTCGTTATCTGTAATAAACTTTTCAATATCCGGCATGTCATTCACATTCAGATATCCGCAGTAATTTGGTGCTGCAACCGACAAATTCACAGTCACATCCCCAAAAGGCTCCTCATATCCATCTTCATTACACATAAGACCAATAAACATTGCCCTGTTATTCATATACTGCTGGATATCAAATGTCACCTGCGTTTCTCCGGTTATACTTGAATTATAAGTAACCTGTTTCTTTTCATTATCCATTTCTGCCTCCTTCTATAATCCAAATGCCTTGCTTGTAAGTGTCTGTGCACCCTTCACGCTTCCGACAGTCATTGCAATCGTAAATGTCATTTCACACAGACATATAAGCGTCTGTGCCCAGTCAGCATAACTTCCTGTAAATGCCGGAAGTCCTGCATTGATAAATGCATTACATACCACAATCGCAAGTGCCATCGTTACTGCCTCAAATACACACGAAAGAAAATATTTGCAGTAGGTAGCCATTGTATGACTGACCATTCTGTTTCCTGCCATTGTGGAGCATGCAATCGCACCGAGCGGCACAATAATCAGGATTTTTAAGAACCTGAAATACACTGTGTAGATGATAAAGAATCCACAGATAATAATGATGATTGCAAGCAAAGCTGTGAGTATCAGCATTACCAGACTCTCACCAAATCCGAGTCCCTTAATGATGTCTGCCTGTGTCCTGTCAATGGCAAGCTGCGTCGTTGTCCCGGCAGATATAAGTCCCACCAGATTTCCTATGGAAGTAAAAAACGCTTTCATAATCGTGACATTATTTGCAACAAACCATTCTGCAAGTCCCAGTCGGATAAGCATACGCAGGATTGATTCAAACCTCATCTCATCTTTTACATCTATGCTTTCCGAGCAGAAACCGATAACAAAGAACAGCACAACGAGGGATGAACCGACCGCTACAAAGACCGGCTCAATACCCTCAATGACTGCCCAGGGACCTCCGCCCTTGAAACTGACCGGTGACTGTCCAAGCATTGCAAAGACCAGGGATATCTGATTGTTCCAAAACCCAAACACTGCCTCAAGAAGTGCAAGGATCTTGTCTCCAAGCTTAAAAATATCCATACTTGTTGTTCACCTCTTTCCTTTTACTAAAAGGGAAATTGCATTTCCCCAATCTTAGAAGCCTAAGAATGTCAGAACTGTTGAAATACCAGCCATCATGACACCTGCTACAATTCCTTTCAGAGCGGAGTTCATGGTAGATGAATCCTGCTGCTGGTAGGCTTGTGCGAACTCCATAACATTCTTTGCAAGAATAATGACACCAACAGCACCAATGACTGCAATGATAAGTGTCTTTAAGTTCTCAAGCGGCTGTGTTACTGCGGAAGTACCTGTACCTGCTGCAAAACAAGTAGTGCTCATAAGCATTACTCCCATAAGTGCCCCGGATAATGCCGGAACGAATCTCTTTTTAAAGTGAATGAATCTGTTCTTCATGCCTTTCTCCTCCATCTGTTTGTTATTTGTCGTAATAATCTGTTCTTTTCTCATGTCGTTTATCTCCTTTTCGATAAAAAAATAAGCCAGCAGGGATATAATCCCTAACTGGCTGTTAAAAGTTACTCTATATGATCAGGCAATGCCTGTTGTAATGATTAAATCGGGCTTTCCCCGATGTGTTTAGCTGTAACCACCTCCTTTCAAGGTGCAAAAAAAGCACCTTAACCATATTGGCTAAAGTGCTTGTATATTAATTATCTTTTCTCTCTTTTGTTCTATTCCATTCAATTTTAAGATATATCCTCATTGCATTAGTTAACATATCCACATCACTAAATAATTTATTATTCTGTTCAGCAACACACTGACATTTTGCAAGATTGCCATTTATAAAAGAGCTACACTCATTTTCTTGTTGTTGATTTGAATAATGCTCATTATATATATTGCAATTCTCATATTCACTTCCCGATTTACGGCATGACTTACATAGTGAATCCAAATCATTACATGTTTTCATTGTCTTGATATTGATAAAATAACTACAACATCCTATATATATATCTTCTATCAACTTGACTATATGCTGATTTTTAGAAATATTATCACCCTTATTTAATAAATCAACTTTATCATTTTCCACTTTATCTGGTCCAAAATAAAGAATTAATAAATTACTCTTTTCCCTTACAGACATTAAATTCATTTTTACCAAATCAACATCATTTTCGTCAGAATAAATATAATTATTTATTGCTGTGAGTAAATCAGAAGTTTCTCGTCTTACATTTTGTATCCACTCAACTCTTGCTGACCATACAACACTTGCATCTATTTGAGTTTCATTTCTCTTATTTTCAGCATCTTGCTCAAACATAGCTATTTCACTATTTGTTCTATTATTCACTTCATCTCTTTGTGCCGCTCCTTTTTTTGAATCTTTTGCATTATACAATGCAATTCCTGCCGATACTAACGATGCTACTGCTGCAATTACTGCTGCAATTATTGTTGCGTTTCCACCATCCATTGATTTAATTCTCCTTTTATTGTATAGACACAGTATACCATATTCCCTACGCCTATGCGATAACATTTACTACTTCTTTCTGTAAAAACTCATCTTCTCCACAGTAACCTCCGGATAGAAATAAGTAAGAATCGTTGCTTTGGAGACGCCTGCAGCAAGTGCTTTCTTCACCTCTTCTTTCTGCTCCGGTGTATATGACCAGTGCAGCATTCTGTTTGTGATGGTATCCTCCCACTTAGGCTTTTCCCTCTCAGGATTCCGTACAGGCTTACCACCAGCACTTCCATTAGATGCATTGGCACTTTCTGCAGCATCTGACTTCTGTGATTCATCAACATACTCAAGCTCATTTGCCTGCTCCCTGTCTATCTTTGCTTTCTGCTCTGCTTCATCCTGCATGGAAAATCTTCTGCTTAATTCCGCATCACCAAGCATCATAAACTGCTCATAGGTAAGAGAATCAATATACACATTCTCGCCCTTATCCTTCAGTTTTTCATAATACTTAACCGCCTTGTCTGAAAGAATCTCAAATGGCGGACCGATAAGATTATCTGCTCCTCTTATCTGATGAACATAAGGCTCTCCCTTGCCATCTGCTGTCTGGTTAAACATCGGATGATTGAATGGTATGAACTTATTGTCCATGATAGGATCAAATCCACGGATAAAGATAATACACTTTTTGTTATCCAGCTTTCTGACTTCATCGGGTGTAAACAGTTCTCTTCCTAATACATCATAATTTCTTGAAGAGCTTCCCTGTCTGCCCTTTGTCTCTCCGCTTGACTTCTTATCAATCGTACCTTTTCCAAGCAGCTCTGAGACGTACTTATGCGTTGACTGCTCGTTGCCGCCAAGGTAGATGAAAGTATCGCAGTTGCCTGGAATTGTCTCCCAGGTGTCCTTAAAAAGTGCCTTTAACTGGGCAAAGTTCTGTATGATGATAATACTTGAAATCTCTCTGCTTCGCATTGTCGATAACAATGAACAGTAGTCATCCGGCAATGCGACATTCGCAAATTCGTCTAACATAAAGGTCACATGAATTGGAAGTCTGCCGCCACAGTTAAAGTCCGCCTGATAGTACAGTTCCTGAAATATCTGCGTATAAAGTAGTCCAATAATAAAGTTATAGGATTTGTCACTATCCGGGATTACACAAAAGAGTGCTGTCTTTGTCTCTCCATCCCCATTCACTCCAATACCGATATCTGACAGATTAAGCTCATCTTTTGAGAGTAATCGTAAAACCTGCTTATTCTCAAGAAATGCAAGTCTTGAGTTGGCACTGATGATAATGGAACGGACGGTATCTCCTGCACCTCTCATACATTTGTTGTACTGCTTTACTGCCGGATGATTAGCTCCAAGCGGAGAACTTTCCTCTAAAAACTTCATACGCACATCCAGCTTTGATGCTTTTCCCTGTTCTGTAACCTCTGCTTCTCCAAGAAGTTTCAGTACTGTCTCAAAGTTTCTCTTTGCCGGCTGTACCTCCAGCCACACATAATAAAAGATAGCCTGTAAGAACAATCCTTCCGCCTTTTCCCAGAACGGATCACTTGGTGTCGCTCCCTTTGGTGTCGTATTGCTGATAAGGTTTGTAATCAGCTTGACCACATCTGTTTCCTCTCTGATATAGGAAAATGGATTGTAACAGTCTGATTTATCCATCTCTAACAGATTAATGACTTTCAGGTTATATCCGTTATTTTTTAACATCTGCCCGCAGCTTCTAAGGATTTCTCCCTTTGGATCGGTACAGATAAAGGAACAGTTATGCGGCATCTGCATCAGATTCGGCTTTACTTCATAAAATGTTTTTCCTGCTCCGGAACCACCACAGATCAGTATATTTCCATTGAGCTTGAGTCTCCTAAAATCCAGCGACATCTTCACATTCTGGCTGAGTATCCGGTTGAAATTTTCATCCTTATCTGCAAGTATCTTGTTGACCTGCTTCGGATTTTCAAATCTTGCCGTACCAAATTCCTTACCGGGCATATAGTTTCTCTGACTGGTGTAATACATGACAATAGCCATCGCATAGATACCTAATGCAATGGCTACTGCTTTTACTGTATTGGAATTGTAATAGTTGGCAAAGGGAACAGCACATACTTCATTGAATCTGTCCATAAATTCATTAAAGGCAATCCCTTCCGTCCACGCACCATTTATCAGATAACCAAGATACCCGGCTAACACTGCACCCACAAGAATGAATATCAGTGACGGCTTTTTCTTTGTTGTCTGCATAGGCTGCTACCTCGCTTTCTTTGTGGTAACAGTTTTCTTCTGTGTGGTCTTTTTCTGCTGCTTCTGCACTTTCTCGTAACGCTCCCTGACAGATAACTCCACCTTGTCGTAGTGAGTATAAAGCTCGGTTCCTTTCTGGGTTGTCACCACACGATTCTGCTCATCGTAGAGCTTATAATCCTTGGTGGAATCAAGGAAGGTAAGCATTGTCTTTCCACCATGAATCTCCATGATGTTTTCCTTACGGAGCCATACATATCTTGCCTCTTCTCCCCATGTGCCGGGAACTCTGGTCTTAACAGCATGGTCATTTTCTTCGATAATCAGCTTCTTGCTGATTGTCACATCTGACAGGTTCGCATTTTTTGATGCTGCAACTGCCCTCATTCTCTCAGCAAGGTCCTGATAGCCTCTGACACGGTTGATAAATGCATCCTTGTCCATCATGACTGTATGGGTGCCATCCTCATTTTTCTTTCCAAGCACACCGATTGTCTCAAGCTGTTTGATAACACTTTCAGCCTGCTCACCATTGATACTGAAATTCTCCTTGACCTGATCCACACTGATAGCTTTCTTTTCCATTGCAAACATTCCGACCTTTTCGATCAGTCCGTCAATAGCGGTATTAACCCTATCCCCTTCTATCGTGTGGCTTTTCTCGTTTCCCTGCTGTTTCTTCAAAAAATCCATCAGCTTGCCAAGGGATTTTTCATCTCCATTCTTCAGATAATCGTCAAATGTGGCAATCTTACCAAACTTGAGCTTCTGTATCATCATATTCACACGGGGAACTGCCTCTGTATGAAAGATTACCTCACTCAGTCCATCTTTCCTGTTACAGTCTGGAAGTACCGAATACAGGATTCCATACTTCTTTGCCATCTTTTCAACCTTTTTCATATCTTCGGTATTAAACTGCAACACCTGTAAATCGCCACCTTTTAAGATCAGCTTTCTCATGGATGTCTTGCCAAGTGACTTTTCATAATCAAGCATCCCTTTTAAGAAATCTATTGCCTTCTGCATGGCAGCAATGCCGCCGCTTCCTACCTTCATGGCAATCTCAATGCCATCATAAGCTACACGGATGATCTGCACCGCTTCCTGAATCTCTTCTGCCATTATCGCACCTCCACTTTCTCTCTGACTGTTGTTTTAAGCGTTTCTGTCTCTGTAGTACGGATTTCCTCGGCTGATACATCAATACCATAAGCAGTCAAAATATCTGCCAGATGATTGATTGCTTTCTCCTCCTCGATACGATACATTTCAAGTGCCACAAGCAGGTTTTCCACCTGTTCCACCCATGCAGGCTTCATATCATATTTAGACCTGTATGTGACCATAATCTCGTCCGACTCAGCCTTATCCGCTGAATGTGCCAAAGCTTCAATAAGAGAAATCGTGTCTTCCTTGCTGCCACTTCTGAATGCGAACTGGACAACAAAGTTTTTCTCTTCCTCTGTAAACTGATGCTCCACACCATTCATCTCTGTTACTGCTTCATTTACTACTGCTAAATTCATAAGTTCCTCCTAATCTGCCATACTGTTTTCAAGCACAGCAATCTCAATGATCTCCTTCATCTTTTCCGCTGAAATGTTGTTGTTTATGAGCTCTACAAGCTGTGACTCAGTAAGTCCCTTTTCTATTGCACTCTTAATCTGCACAAGCTGCGCCGGAACAAGGTCTCCCGATGCAACCAGCTTTACAATGTCTGCTCTTGACTTTTTCTTAAAAGAAAGTCTTGCAAAAAGGCTTGCCACTCCATTGTTACTGCTCTTTCTCACACTTCGCTCAATCGGAAGTCTCTGCACCACATTTCCAGTACCATCAACTACCGGAATCTGATAATAGACCGGAATCCCGTTTGCCACAGCCTGCATATTCTGCGGAACTGCAACTGTATCAACCATCTTTTTATCTGCCTGTGGTACGGACTGGCTTTCCTGCGGCTCTGCCTTACTTTCTGCCTCGTTCTTATTCTCTGTGGCAACACTTATGATCTTATCTTCCAATGACTCTATTCTGTCTCCCATACGCTTCATCTCCTTATCCTTTTTCTCAATATCATCCCTGAGTCTTGCAATCGTACTGCTTGCCTTATTCAGTTCATTCTGCTGACTGTTGATAAGAGCATCCTTATCCTGGTTCTCCTTGACCAGACGCTCCCTGACTTCCTCATCATCTTTGGAAGTTTCTATTTCAGAAAGCTTCTTATTCAGGGCATCATACCTTTCATTCTGATGATTGATCTTTTCAACCACTTCATCCATTTGGGTTACAAGACTTTTCACATACTCTAAATCCTGTGGCACCTGCTCTTTGGCTTTATTAAGCTTATCTAATACGACATCAAACATCCTGCGCATGTTTACTGCTGTATCATCTTTTTGGACTACCTCTCTGATTGCATCAATCGGCACACCTTTTTCATAGTAATCCAATGCTGTCTGCATCTTAGGTGCTGCCATCCTGCTATCTTTCAGCAGCGTTAACAACTCTTCTGATACACCCTTATGCAGACATTTTGATAACACCTTCATCTGCTCAATGTCATAACTTTTGTTAAGATACAGACCAATTTCATCATCAGTCAGTCCATATTCATAATCGCTTTTGACAAGAGCAATTACCTCACTGTCCATATGCTTATTACGAAGAATCTGTATCTTTCTCTCAATCGCCATTTCACTTAATGGCTCTCTTTTTTCTTCCATATATGCCTCCTAACCACTAAAAAAACAGCCTAACGTACCGGCTGTTCTTTTCTGTCTCTTATTGTTTCTTTGTCATACTGCTTCTCTTCTGCCGAAGCTGATACCGTAAGTTCCTTCCATATTGATCTTCCAAGGCTAAGTTCCTTTGATACCGCCCGTTCTGCCTTACAGTCTTGTGCATACTTGCTCTCATATTTCTTTCTAAGACTCTCGACCTCTTCCACACTGTATCCCTGTGCTAAAAGTTCAGTGTTAAGCCTTTCCCATGCATTGTGCTCATCTTCAAAGAAGGTATCCCCACTCTGATAACACGATTCCGCATCATTAAGCTCCCGGATTTGTTCAGCCTTGTCAAAAATATCTTTGAATCTTTCCTTAGCCTTATAGGTCTTACTCTTTTCCTTTGATGCTTCTTTCTTCTTATCCGTCAGATTATCAAGTACCGACACAAGTTCTTCCGCACTCTCAATCTTATGCCTTACCAGAAATAGATACTGCTCCTGCAGCTTATGCATCTTTCGGATATCATCCCTATACTTCCATACCTGACTGTATGGCTTCTTTTTCAGCTTTCCAATCCGGTAAAGCTTTGCATAATATCTTTTCTGCAAGCCTGACATCTTCGCCCTGTGGTATCTTTTGACATAGCACTTTACTATCGCTGCCTGTTTTTCCTCATTCTGTGACTGGTAAAAAGATAAATCTTCCTTAGCAATACGCTCCACAATAGCTTCCTGTGAATAATTCTCGCCAAGAGTCTTACATCTTCTGAATCTTGTCATCCCCTGTGGTCTGACTGCCAGATACTTTCCCTGCTTGACCTCATATCCTTTTTCCGACAGCAGCTCCAGAAATCCACTGAAATCATTTGCCTGTAAAATGCAGGCATCCAAATCTCTTTTTATCATATCTGCCCACACAAAGCTGCCTTCACGATATTCGCTCCAGTCCTTATAATTCTCATGCTGTTTCTCTTTGCTGCCATCCTCCACATCTATAATGGAAAGACCATACTCCTGACACAGCTTATTGGTAATCGGCTGGATATACTTTGCCCAGTCACCTTTCTCGTAGCGATACTTTTTCCCATCCACAAAGCTTACACTGTTAAATACAATGTGTGAATGAACATGGTCTGTATTATCATGAACCACAAATACCGCTTCATAGGCATCACCAAGATATTCTGCTACAAACTTCTGTGTTATCTCAAAAGCCCTGTCTGGTTCCACCTCATCCTCTTTGAAAGAAAGAATGATATGATACCCCTGTCGCTTGTCTGTTTTTCCAAACTGCTTCTTTGTATCCATCATCTGTTCAAAAGCCATATCTGCCTGGCAGTTTATGGCTCCCACAAGTCTTCCTCCCTGCGTTTTCTCAGGATTCATTACATAGTCCAGTGCCCGCTTTAAATGCCTTGCATGAAAAGAATTCCCGCTGTCCTTCATGTGAAGTATCTTACTGATTGCCAATCTTTACCACCGCCTCGCTGACAGATTGATTCAGCTTTTTCATATATGCCACAAGCTGTTCCTTATCTTTCTTGGAATATATCTGAGCATTACTGTTAAATACAATCTGATTGATGTTAATGCCGATTCGGTTTATCTCATTGATAAGCTCTTTAAGAAGTTTCCTTACTTCCGGATAATCATTTGGTTTCTGACTGATTAGAAGCCTGATATATTCGGCTTCATTCATTCCATTTGCCTTTGCCTTATCAGAAAGTACCTTCGCTTCCTGTGGCATAAGTCTTAGTGTTTTCCTTATACAATGAACTTTATCAGCCATAGAATCACCTTCCTCTCTTACCCGTACTGTATTCTCTTACTCCTTCTGCTACTGTTACAGCAACTTTTTCCAGTTCTTTATTACCCAGCTGGGCAATAACCCTGTCTGCAAGCTCTGTGGCAACTTCTATAAGTTCCTTACCATAACTGGTTTTATCAAACAATCTGTCCAGTCTCTTTTCATCTGCTTTCAGACTTTCATACCTGCTCTGATACTCGTTATAGTCGTTAAAATCCTTTGGATCACTCCTGTGTGCTTCCGCATCAAGTATCAGTTCATAGTTCCATTCACAGACAATATCTATAACATCATCTATCGGGTATGGTTCAATTTCACCATTCTCCTCAGCTACATCCTGCCTGTACATCTTCCCATCTGAATCTATGCCAATGGCATAATCATGTCCTTCCATATAGTTAAGCAGAATTGCAGCATCTTCTATCGAAGGGTTTAGTAAGATATCAAATGTGTCTGCCCAGGCAATAAGTTCCTCTGGTTCTGCGATTATTGTAAGTTCTTTATCCATTGCTTTCCTGCACCTCCCTTATCCGTGTTTTGTATATCTCTTCCACCCACACGCCTGTCTGAATCTCTTAGGTTTACGGCTAGATACGCATTAGAGACATCTCTGTCCTAATGCCATCTAGTTAGGGAGAAAATCTCCCTAAAACCCTCTGTTTATGAAAGTGGGGGCGCTTTTTGCCCCCACTTTGCTACTTTGGGGGCGCTTTCTGCCCCCATTTTGTTATTTTGGGGGCGCTTTCTGCCCCCACTTTTATTTTTGCTTTCGTCCGGATTTTGTCGTGTCCAAATTATGGGGGCACTTTTTGCCCCCACTTTGACATTTTGGGGGCGCTTTCTGCCCCCACTTTGCTGTTTTGGGGGCGCTTTCTGCCCCCACACATCAAAATCCGTTTTCTCATGCCCTGACTGGTTCATCTGCTCGCTTATTCATCCTGTTCAGATTAAGCTTTGCCGCTACAAGCCACTCGTTGTAATCCTTATATCCGGCAGGTGGCGGACAGTCTTCTACCTCATATCCAAGCTCATAATACTTTCTCATAAGTTCAGCTGCTGCTTTTCTCCCCGGCTCATCTCCATCAAGGCAGAACCGGATGGAAGTAATCTGCGGATGTTCCCGAATAAAAGTCTCAAGTGGTGCATCTGCAAGCATCCCAAGTGCCAGCTTATTCGATTCATAATCTGCGAAGATATCGACATAACTCATAAGGTCGATTGCAGCCTCAAATACTACAAGCTCTGTACTGTTAACATTTACCACATTAAATCCATAGTTTTTATCATTTCCTGTGACATCACACTTGAATGGCTTGCCCTGCTTATCAAACACTCCCCGCATACTTGCAAATCTTGTCACTCCATTTTTATCATTTCCTTTGAAAACAACATTGTGGTAATGCCTGCTCTCATAAATCAGTCCATCTTTTAAAAACAGATCTATGACAGTCCTGCTGATTCCTCTCTCCTGATTCAGATATGAAATAAGATAGGAATTATCTCCTGCCAGTTCCGGTAGGACAAATGGCTTTCTCTCCTCTGCCTGCTTCTGCGATACCTGATGAACAAGAGGCTGCTTTACAGGCTTCTCAATTCTTCTGTATCCTGCGAAATCTAAAAGCCAGAACACAGCCTCTTTTACACTCATTCCACAAAATACCCGTAAGAAATCTATCTGTGAGCCGCCATTGTTGCCTTTGTCAAACTGCCTTGACCATCTGTACCAATGGCTTCTGTTATAGATACGGATGGAATCCATCTCCTTTAAAGTGTGGTATTTGCCAATCCTCTTTACTGTATACCCAAGGCTTTCTGCTACTGCACACAGGTCAACACTCTTTGCTATGGCAAGCTCTTCATCCGTAAATCTTCCATCCATGCTTTCACCTTGCCTTTCCCTGCTCTGCTACAAGCGGTGACTTGATATCAAGTGTCCGGTAATCTGTGCTCAGGGTAATCTTAGGATTATCAATCATGCCTTTTTCCCTGAAACTGAAAAATTCACGATTGTCTCCACCGACTATGATATGGTCAATGAGAGGTATTCCCATCAGCTCACACAGCTTGTTCATGCGGTCCGTCATCATCGTGTCTGCTTTGCTTGGGAATACGTTCCCGGATGGATGACAATGGATTAACATCATGCTTGCAGCATTGCTTAAGATACTTGATTTAAACAGTTCTCTCGGATGTGCCATTGCCTCATTTAAAGAGCCAACACTTGCAAAATGCACATTGATAGGTTTTAAATCTGACCTTAGATTGACCACGCACACTACTTCCCTGTCAAACTGGCACATACAGTCTCCCATGACAGCAGCTATATCCGCTGGATTATTAAAGGTGTGCTCCGAATAAATCGGAGCATCCTTTACAAGTCTTACCGAAACCACATCAAGCTTGAAGTCATTCTTCTTTGGCATCAGACACCTCCTCTCCAAACTCGATACGGATAACAAAGTCACCTTTCTGGCTGTTTATGAGAGCAATGAGTTCTTCCATTGTAAGTTCCTGCTCCATAACTGCCTCCTATCTGGACTTTTCCTTCGCATCATATACAAGGGGAGGTTCTGCAACGATACCATCAAGTCTCTTGTTCGGTGTATCAGTTGCAAGGGTAAGTTTTCTTAAATCCTTATCATAGTGATATACCTGATTGGAAAGTCTCTCGTCCAAAGACACCTCCTGCATATTTACCTCAACTACCATCTGTGCAAGCATCTCAGGGCTTCCCATATCTGAAGATACAGCAATAACCTCATGCACACTTGAAGGGAGAATATAAAGGTCACTCTCTAAACTCTCTGCCAGCTCATGAAGCTCATTCTCATAAAGCATGGATGCTGCACCATTGATACCCTTTTCATTGGAAATCACCCACATCGTCTGTTCCGGTGGAATCTCGGCTATCATCATATCCGCAATCTCCTGTGGCATCCCATCTCTTGCGAACATTTCTCTCATAATATCATTCATGCTTCGTACTACCGGTGGGAAGATTCTTCTTGTGTTTTCAGCAGCACACTTAAAGAGCTGTTCCTCACTCATCCCAAGTCTTTTCGCAAATTCATTTGTGATTTTTGAACTCTGCACCGCATCCTTATCGGAACTGATAATTACCTTATACACAATAGAAAGATCATGGAACTCCCTGTGCGGCACCTGTTCCAAAAATGTCTTGTTCTGCTCTGTATTGATGAGCTGGAATACAATCTTCTCGTTAGCATCCCTCATAATGCTGTCCACATCAACAACCGGAGCCTGCTCATATGCCCTTTCCATGAAGTCACATGCAGCCATAAGTGTTTCCTCAAGATCACCACAATCCTGATACTTCTTATACATGTCATTGATATAAATCGTAGGCGAAATATTCCTGCCTTCCTCTCTTAAGATGATGCCATCAAGAGTCACATTCACCTTTTCCACGGGTTCTGCCACAAGCTCCATTCCTTTGAACTTCTCAGGCATATAATCCATAAACTTTTCTTTTACTACTTCCTTAAAAATCTCGTAATTCATCATATTACGGTTCCTCCTTAATCTAAATTGTCATATAAAATTCCTTCATCATCGGGATTATTGTGTTCTCTGTAACTGTTGTCTTCTTCGATTCCCATATCAAAAGTGGTATGAGATTTTCTTTTCTTTCTGTAATAATTCTTGAGAAACATGCACTTTCTACAGTTCTCACAGAATAATTCTTCTGGCGGAATACCAAGTGCCTTTGCAATCCTGTTCAACGTTCCCGTCTTTGGAACTCTTGAACCATTTTCGTATTGGGCAATTCTTACATCACCTCTATTTTCAAAACCACTTTTCTCGCCCAGTTCCCTGAGTGTCATTTTTTGTCGTTTTCTGTAATATCTGATTCTTTCTCCTACCACTGTTTGTCCTCCAAATCAAAAAAGCGGAGAACATAAGTCACTGGCTTACATTCCCCGCAAGGTTAATTGTTACTGTTTATTCTTTTTCTTTCTTCCACGAAGTCCTACTCCAACACCTGTAATAAGTGCAAGTGCACCGATTCCAAGATAAAGAAGCGGATTTGCATTGTCGCCTGTCTGTGGAAGCTTAGGCTCTGTCGGTACATTGGCAAGCTTAAGAGTTGCTACAACAACATCCGGTGCATTGTCATCATATCGAAGAGTTACATCGTGAGCTGTTTCATCAAGGATATATCCGTCAGCTGCTTTTGTCTCAACTACTGTATAATGGATATCTTCCTTAAATGAACCATCCTCATTGTAAGTACAGATAGGAAGCTCCTTGCTCTCTGCATGACCATTCTTGTCAGTAGTGAGTGTATCAAGCACCTTTCCATCCTTATCCCTTACTTCAAATACAACACCCTCGATCGGCTTTCCGGTTACTTTGTCAGTTTTCTCAATGACAATCTTACCGACTGCCTGCTCATCCTTCATGGATACCTTCTGGATTTCTGCTGTCTCCTTTACTTCAAAGGTTACATCACTTGCCACCTTATATCCATATGGTGCAGATTCCTCTCTGAGTGTGTACTTTCCGACAGGAAGTCTCTCAATCATATGAGTCTTTCCTGCCTCTGATGTCCAGCTCTCAACAAGCTTTCCATCAGCATCAATAACTGAAAGCTTTGCTCCAGGCAATTCTTTCTTGCCTGTGATATCAGTCTTTGAAATTTCTACCTTGATCGGTGCATTTTCAAATGCTGCCTCAAACTCGATAACCTTTACCTTATCTCCCTGATATGAAGCATCCACATCAAATGTCTTATCTGACTTCACATAGCCCTTTGGTGCCTCAAGTTCTTTGACATAATACTGTCCAAGTGGAAGGTCAGAGGTAAATGCAGCATTTCCATCCTTGCCTGTTACTGTTCTCTCAATCTGTGTATCAGCTTTTACGATTACCTTGCCATCTTTGTTCACGATATCTTCTTTCGCAAATAAACCGAATACTGCTCCTTCAAGTGCTTCCTTAGTCTCTGAATCCGTCTTGGTTACAGTAATCTGCACTTTCTGACGATCATTTGTCACATCCATTCCTGCAAATACAACCTTTGTATTCTGGTCGATATAGGAAAGGTCTGCCTCAATCGGTGTATCATCTAATACAAATCCATCAATGGTCTTTGTCTCAACAAGATAATACTTGCCAATCGGAAGGTCATCAATTCTTGCGATACCCTTATCATTTGTCACGATGGTTGCCACCTTGTCTCCTTCCTTGTGATATACAGTGTCAAGTCCGTCAGCACTTACGATATCCTCTTTTGCATATACATCAAAAGTTACTCCTGCAAGGCTGTCCTTGAAGAAATTGAAGATAAAGTCATACCAGTAACCCTTCATAAGAGTAGTGTCTGTTACAAATTCGCCGTCCTTATTGATGACAATGGAACCTGTAGGTACTTCATCCTTCATCTCTACATGCTGCACTTTGCCTGTGTCCTCTACTGTAAACTGGATATCAGTTGCCTTGAGGTATCCGTAAGGAGCAAATTCCTCACGAAGAGTGTAAGTCTCTCCAACTACAAGTCTCTTGATCACATGTGCTTCCTTAGCATCAGATGTCCATGTGTCTACCACATTTCCATCCTTATCAAGTACAGTAAGTGTTGCACCTGTAAGCTCTGCACCGCTTGTGATATCTGTCTTTGTAAACTCAAAGGTTGTAGGTGTGTTTTTATACTCGCTGTTATATACAGCAGTCTTAACATCCTGTCCCTGATATTTTGTATCAAAGTTTACTGCTTCCTCATTTGTCACATATCCGGCAGGCTTTACAAGCTCCCTTGCAACATATTTTGCAAATGGATAATCCTTAACAAAAGCAATCTTTCCATTCTCATCAGATGTTGTCTTCTCAAGAAGTGTGCCTTTCTCGATAATTACCTTGCCATCTACATTCTTGATATCCTCGTCTGCATAAAGACCAAATACTGCACCTGCAATCGGTGTATTATCTTCTGAATCAAGCTTAGTCACTGACATATCAAGCTTCTGTCTGTCATCTGAGAAAGTAAGGCTTTCCTTGATAACAGGTGTCTTATCATCCACATATGTGAATGTCACTTTCTGCTCATTCGGATTTAATACATATCCGTATGGAGCTTCCACTTCCACAACCCTGTACTGTCCAAGAGGAAGATTCTTAGCTGTTGCCTTTCCATCCTTACCAGTTGTAAGAGTTGTCACAAGGTCTCCCTTGCTGTAATACTTAATGCGGTTTCCGTCTGCATCCTTCTGGTTGTCTGCTGTGTAAATATCCTCGGCAGCATAAACTTTGAATTTTGCTCCGCCAAGTGAGCCTTCCTTATAAACAAACTCTTTCTCATATGAGCTTGCAAGAAGTCCACCCTTGAATCCGTCAAGTACCTCTCCCTTCTTTTCTACAGTCAGCTCTCCGACTACAGGGGCATCTGAATATTCCACGGTGATGAACGCATCATTTGTATCACCATCTGTTTCAAATGCTGTGTCAGTATCAACAGAGATGTTGACATACTTATCATTTACAACATATCCAAATGGTGCAGACACTTCCTCAATGCGGTAGTTACCGATTTTAAGTGCCTCCGGTAAGATTAAATCTCCGTCCTCATCCGTAAAGAATGAAGTATGCTCTACCTTTGACGGATAAGTTGTGTACTGCTTCACATATTCGTTCTTATCAATATTAAAGATCTTAAACTCTGCATTTGGTACAAGCACTGTCTGCTTTGTATCGGAATCCTTCTTAATTACACGAAGCTTTGCAGTAAACTCCCTGTCAAGGAATACTCTCCATGTCTGAGGCTTGTCAGGATGATTCTCGCTGATTTTTACCTCAAATGGCTTGATTGTCTTCATGTTATGCGGAGTCTTTGACTCTACTACCACATAGGTTCCATAAGGAATTGCAATGGAAACTGCATGTCCCTTGTCATCGGATGTGATTGTTGTTGCTCCGTTTTCCCCGATTACTACCGGAGTTGCCTTGTCATAGTCATAACTTCCATCTGCCTTTACAGGTAAAGATGATTTCAAATAAGCTGTGAACTCTGCACCTGCCAATAAGCCTGCTTCAGTATCATCGCCATTGTCAGATACCTTGATAAGTTGGAATGGCTGCTTGATGACCTGCTCTGCTGATGTTGTGCTTCTTGATACCTCTGCTACAAGGTCTCCCTCATAGTCGCACACTACATCGTGCTCCTCTTCGTCTAAGAGATACCCCTCTGATGGAGTGATTTCTTTCACATAATAGTTTCCAAGGTAAAGGTTATTGACCTCTGCTTCGCCATTCTTATCTGTTGTAAGTGTTGCTACAAGGTCTCCTGCTTTGAATACGACTCCTGTTGCTCCGTCCGGATGCACGATATCGTTTCTTGCATAAAGACCATAAACTGCACCTTCAAGGCTTGCATCACCCTGGGCAACTGCCTTGCCCGATTCCTTGTCTACCTTGTAGATATGAATCTTTGCTGTCGTTCTGTCATTCACAAATGTGTGGCTGAATGATGTCTTTGCCTGTGTTTCAGGTAATACATTGAAATTGAAGCTATATACATCAGACTGGTTTCTAATATATGCATATGGTGCCTGTGTCTCTTGGATATAATATCCGTTAGAGATTGGCAGATCCACGCTGTAGCTTGCCTTTCCGTCCTCACCTGTAGTTACTGTCTCAAGAGCTGTACCCTTTGTAACAATAACCTGTCCGGCATAGTTTTTGATGTCATTTCCGGCATAAAGTGTGTACTTGCCGCCATCAAGAGGGTTCTCTGTGTCAGAGTCCTTCTTTACGACAGATACATCCGCTTTCTGTCTTGTATTCTCAATCGTAGTTGATTCATACTGTACTGTCACAGTCTGGTCCTTATATTCAACTGCTACTGTCTGAGGTGTGGTATTGATTGTATACCCGTCAATGCTCTCAATCTCAGTTACCACATAAGTTCCAAGATGAAGGTCAGATAATACCACCTGTCCGTCAGTTCCTGTTGTAAGGCTTTCTGCCACTACATCGCCAGCACTATACACCTTTGTACCATCTGCCTTGTAGATATCTGCTCCTGCAGTTACCTTAAAAGTTGCTCCAGAAAGCTTCTTTTTCTCATAAGTGAAGTTGCTTCCATTCCATGAGCTAAGCACCTCACCCTCTTTATAGATTGTGATTGCTCCAAGCTGCTCTTTATCTGTTGCAGAGATTCCCGTTGTCTGTCCTGCTTTTACAGTAAGTGTATGAACTTTACCGGAAAGGACATATCCCTTTGGTGCGGTAATCTCTTTTACATAATAAGTGCCTGCGACAAGTGCATCTGACTTTGCATATCCGTTTCCATCTGTTGTCATGGTCTGTATTCTGTTTGTGCATCCGCTGTCAGAATAGATTCCATAGACTGCACCGGAAAGCTTCACTCCGCTTGACTCATCTGTCTTTGTAAGCTCACCATATCCGATGTTCTCTGTCTTGACCTTGATATATGCTTTGATAGGATCTGCTGTCGGTCTTTCAGAAATAAACTCCTGATATCCGCTCTTTCCTGTAAGCCAGAATACACAGCTTGATGTTGTCTCAACCTTGCCAGCATTGGATGTGAATGTTCCTGTTGTAGCTGTAGTATTCACGCTCGTTGAAGAGATTGTAATACTGTTGCCATTCTTATCAACAGAATATCCGCTGATGCCAAAATCAGATAAAACACCATTGCTGTCAGATAATGTTGTTTCAAATCTCTGACTTCCCTCATTCCACTTTAATTCATAAGTTGGTGCCTCACTGGTTCTGCGTGATGCAAAACTTGGAAGTGTTGCATTGTAGGAGCTGCTGATATTGTCCCTGAGTCTCTCATAATAGCTGTATGAAGAATCAGGACTTGGTGCTGTGTTACAGAGCTTTCTTGCTGCCGAATCACCACTTCCGGTTCCAAAGATATCTGCTACAATAACCCATACCATTGCCTGAGTTGCGATATACTCATCGCACTGACTGTTGCTTGGTGCCGCCTTTTGTGTACTGTTAAACCCATAATAAAGGCAGTAACTTAAAAGTTTTCTCTGCTGTGCTGACATTGATGTGCTCGCATCATCGTAGCTGTTCATAAGCTGACCGCCATCTGCTCTTAATCCGAAATTCATACAATATGCAGAATTTCCGTCAAGAATTGAATACAGAATCTTGCCATGATTATATCCGGGCTTCAGCTCACTTACTTCTCCGGAATTTTTGACTGACGCATTCCAGAACGCAATATTTGCCTGCGGACTGGCTGCAAATGCTGTTGTTCCATTCGTAAAGAGTGTTCCAACCAGTGTGAGCATAGCCATAAATCCTGCCATAAAACGCTTTAGTTTCTGTTTCATATGCTCTTTCCTCCTTAATTTACGCATAAAAAAAGAAAGACATAAGTTTATGGCTTACATCTTTCTTCCTTCTGCTTCTATTCGTTTTTATTTATCTGTGACATCGAAACTCGTAATAGTCTGTGCCGCCTGTCGTGTAAACTCCATCATAACTGATGTAGAATACCGGATCTGTTTCCAAAAGTAACATACTTGCAATATATTCTGCAATTGCATCCTCAGATGATAACCGCTGTCCATCAATGGTACTTGCTTTGTTGAGGTCTGTCTCTACAAACACACTATAATAAGAGCCTTCCATACCATCGTAAGGATAATACTCATTGTACTCTTCCTGCGTGATACTGCCGTCATTCAAATGATTCTGTAAATTCTGCTGTGTGGTAATCATCCCTCCTGCCTGACACTTTGCTGTTGCAAGTGACACAACATTCTGTGGACTGTATGCCACGGATGCAGGCTGTGGATTGCTCACATTGTCTTTCGGACTGTCTGTAGTCTGACCACCATTACCTGCATTACTCTGATTTCCACCAGGTTCCTTATTACCACTTGCAGGAGCTTTCTGTTCCGGCTCGTCATTCTGCTCTGACTTTTCTTTCTGCTTTGAAGCAGTTTCATTATCAGCAGACTGGTTATCTTGCTTATCAGTCTTCTCTCCTGAATCTTTAACCTCGGCAATATCTTTCTCTGTCTCTTCACTTCCAGCTTCGGTTGTGACCTCTGTGACAGCTTCCGTTGCCATTTCTGCTTCTTCAGTTGGCTTTACGCTTTCCGTCTGTTTCTCTGTCTGATTATCAGCCTTTTCCTTACCACCATTACAGGCAGCCATTGAAAAGACCAGTACTGCGGATAATAAGATAATACTTATCTTCTTCATAGTAATCGCCCATCCCTTCTCCGCAAGAGGGACGGGCTTTGTGTTCCGTGCCATCCACCCTTGCGGTGAACTATTTATCTGTAATGCACGGGACACATAGGACTGTCCCGTATTCTGTGCATCTTAAACTCCTTTCATTATACCAGCTCTCTTATTTTAAAGAAATACTGCATAAGTCTTCTGTTTTTCTTATAATTTAAGAATAAACCCTTTACCTGCATATGCTCACCTCCTCTCAGAATGTGCCCATTCTTACGAATGAAAGAAATATCCTTGCCACCATAGCGAATAGAAGAAGAATTATTCTGGCAAGTCCTAAGACCAGCTTCAACGCTCCAAGAATTATCCTTAATATCCACTTGAGTATCTCTAAAATTACTGTTCCTACGGCTCCCATAACTCTTCTCATAATAATCAGTCTCCTTTCGACATCCATCCCATTGCAAGTCCTGCAACATCTGCATCGTCCATAACATCTTCTGTAGGTTCTTGTGCTTCACTATTGGCTGCCTGCATTATTACCGGCTGACCAACATTCATCCCGGATATCACTCCGCCTAACAGCTTTATTACCTCTTTTCTAGCCTCATTGGTTGCTGCTTCAATGACCTCTTCCTTAATGTCATCAATATCTTCTGACCGGATATATTCAGCCCTCTCTTTTTCCTTCTTCTTGATAACAAAGGTTTCTTTTCCATAATTATCAATGTAAAACTGAATCGCATCTATGATGAACTGGTTCTTAGATTTGAAAATCTTCGGATCAAGGTTCTGAATCACATCATTGATTTTCACATGCTGAGGATTGCTCATGTTGAGGCGGACAGAAGTTTTTACTTCATATTCAAGTCTTCTTCCCATCATCTGCCTCCTTATGATAATCGCTTAGTGCTTTTAAGTCCCATCGTGGCAAGCTGCTCATATCCTCTTGCATTTGCCTTTACATCAAGGTTATAGGAAATGTTCTTTGCATCGTGACTACCAAAATTCTTCATCACAACTGCCCCGCCACCGACAAATACAATCGGTGTAGTCTTTAAGTTATACCCAAACTCACGGATTGAGTTATATACCTTATCAACAAAATCCTCTATCTCTACCTTGATAATGGCAAAGTATTCATCATCAATATCTGACCTGCCATATCGCATGATGTTCTGTATCTCTGACTCGTCTACCTCTCCGTTAAGCTGTCTTACACACTGCTCATTGATAGAACGCATACAGGTAATAAGACCTTTTGGAATCGTCACACACTTTGATTCATCCGGTGACTTGTTGATTACCGGCATAATGTCGATTGTCCAGCTTCCAATATCTACTATCAGTGTTTTCTTTGCCATAGCAGGAATCTTGTCCACTACTGCTGCATAGCACTGAGGAAATACTGCCACATCATCAATTTCAATATGATATGACTCATTCTCATATTTGAAGCTTACACGCTTATTCTTTGTCAGGTACTTGATAAAATCATTCTTCTCTGCTCCAAATCTTGTAAGTGGAAGTCCTACAGCAAGAAATACCTTTGCCTCTGCAAGACCTCTTCTTTTAAGTTCCTTAGCAACTGCTGCAAGAGTGAGAAGATAAAAGCTGTCATCTTCAACCTTTGTATCCTTTACTTCCTGCCTTACAGTTCCGACCTTGTAAAACTTTCCTTCATACTCAAGTACATCGCCGAAAAGTGCCGGAGTTGTTGTAATCTCCTTAACTCCTGTGACAAATACCTGAGAGATTGTTTTCATCATTGACCAGCCATGATCAATGCCGATTACTTCTAACTTGTTATTCATATGTTTTGCACATCCTTTCTTCTTAAACAGCCACTTGAACATCTTAACCACCTACTTTCCTATCAGCTTTCGCATACAAGGAAAACAATAACCATTCCCTTGATAATATGGACATCCGACACATTCCGTCGGAAGTTTCTGTTCTTTTTTCTTAGATGGTTTACAACATGTTCCATTGGCACATCTGTTGTTATGTCCCCAGAAGAATCTACAATGCATACAATCTTTTAATTCTCTTTCAAGCTTTTCTTCTGGAGATACAAACCTGCGTTTCTTATGCTTATCTCTTTTTTCAACTGTTCCCACCAGAGCTCTCCTCCCTTCCAAGGAGTGATTGCTCTCTTATCTGTTCCATTGTCCTGTCCGACTCTCCTGCCGTCCTAGCTAACGAATACAATACGATAAGAACAATAATTATTAATGCTATGCTAAATCCCATCACCACTTTATCCTCCTTCAAATTAGTTGCCATATAGACAGAATTTGAATTTGGAAGTGATATAGTCTACATGGCTATGCTTAACGCTAAGCATGTAGGTACACGCCAGTCTTCTAGACTCCTATATCGCCCCGTGTACAAAGAGGTGTTCTCACCTCCGGGAGTTACAGACGAGCCACAAAATGTGTTTCACGACGCCCTTCTGAATTATCAGAAGCACTATCTCCTCTTTTAGCCTTTTGAGGATAAGGACGAACTTCTCGCCCTCTGTGGTTAATTATCCTTACGCAACATGCCGATTCCTTTTACCAGATTTCCATCCAGCTTCTCGCCCTTCATCTTTCGATCCATCAGACTACTAATATGATAGCTGTGACTTTCATCCTCCAGGTACATGCCCCGTAATTTTACTACCTACAGAAATTCTGTAGTGCAAACTACTTTGCAAATCTGTAACTGATTATTCAATTGTTATGTCCAATCTCTCTTGGACAATTGATATTCTACAATGCACTTTAATTTTACGGAAGTGACACCACTGGTGTATTTTTACGAATTTTCACCAGTTTTTGGTGTATTTGTCATTTCCTTTAATTTGTTCCATGTATGCTTAGGCAGTTCTCTTGCCGGCTCTCTGAATCGTTCAAGATATTTTTCAAATAATTCCGTATTGATTAATGCTGAATTACCGACTTTATAGACTGCTCCTGCCTCTCTCGCAATTACTATGATTCTCGATTTACTTATCCCATAAATAATCGCTCCTTCCTCTGCATTGACAAATTTTTTCATAAAATCCTTTGTATCTGAATAGCACTTATATGAGTAACTCATTCATCAGTCTCCTTTCACATTTGGCAATGGATGTTTCATTTCTGTTGGCGGTTCTCTGAATTGCTCCATATATTCATCAAACACCTCCAGATTAATCAGAATAGTATTTCCTTTTGCTTCGCCTATCTTATATACAGCTCCAGCTGCTCTAGCCATTTCGATAAATCTATGATGTCCTATGCTGTAAGTCATTGAACCCTCTCCGATTCTCACAAACTTCTTTTCCACAATTTTATTTGAACTAGGAACTCTTGCAGAATGTTTCATAAATTTCATCAACCTTTCCTTATGTACTAATATAATCTTTGCAAGCTGATATCTTGCTCCAGCAGCCAACGCTATATCCATTGCCTCATCTTGTGTTACATCTAATAAAGCCATTACCTCATCAATACGAATAAATCTTGGTTTTACAGTTTCTTTTCTATAGGCACAAACTGAACCACTCAATGTATTTACCATAACATCACCTACTTATAAAACTCAGAATCTGTAATATGAAAAGTTTCAAGATACTTATCCAATATTTCTGTATTAACAAGTACAAGCTGACCAATTTTATAACAAGCCTTGGCATCCTTAGCCACTTCTTGAAATTTTGTCATTCCCATACTGTACATTTTTGCACCATCTGAATATCTTACAAACTTTTTTGCATCCTCATATCTATCTTTCTTCTTTGATTCATCCATTGCTGTGCTCCTTTCACTTTGACTTCATAACAAATGACGTATTTTCTCCATAACGCAAAAAAGAGGACATCTTCTAAATTTCTTTAGAAAATGTCCTCTTAGTAGTTCATATTCGATTGAATCTTATTCTTTTCAGATTGTGTACTCTTTCATACTGATGTAAATGACTATGCCAAAATACGTCTTTTAATGCGTCCTTTGACGTACTCAAATGCCTCAATCCCGCATAAACACTGGGTTTATTTATCCAAGCTCTTCATTGTCGGGAACAATAATACGTCCCTGATTGCCTGGCTATCTGTCAGAAGCATTACAAGACGGTCGATTCCGTATCCGATTCCACCTGTTGGCGGCATACCGATTTCAAGTGCGTTGAGGAAGTCCTCATCAGTGTGCTCTGCCTCATCATCGCCTGCTGCTGCGTTGGCATCCTGTGCTGCGAAACGCTCACGCTGGTCGATTGGGTCGTTGAGCTCTGAGTATGCGTTACACATCTCCCATGTATTACAGAACAGCTCGAAACGCTCTACCTTTGTAGGATCGCTTGGCTTCTTCTTTGTGAGTGGTGATATCTCAATTGGGTGATCCATGATAAATGTTGGCTGGATAAGCTCTTTCTCGCAGTACTCCTCGAAGAAGAGGTTTACGATGTCACCCTTCTTGTGACGCTCCTCATACTCGATATGATGCTCGTCTGCAAGCTTCTTTGCGGCTGCATCATCAGGTACCTGGTCGAAGTCAACACCTGCGTATTTCTTGATTGCGTCTATCATTGTCATTCTTGCGAATGGCTTTCCAAGGTCGATCTCCACGCCGTTGTATGAGATTTTTGTCGAACCGCATACCTTCTCAGCGAGGTAACGGAACATTGACTCTGTCAGCTCCATCATGCCCTCGTAGTCTGTGTATGCCTGATAAAGCTCCATAAGTGTGAACTCAGGGTTGTGACGTGTGTCTACGCCCTCGTTACGGAAAACTCGTCCGATCTCGTATACTCGCTCAAGTCCTCCGACGATAAGTCTCTTTAAGTAAAGCTCAAGGGAAATACGAAGCTTTACATCCTCGTTCAATGCGTTGTAGTGTGTCTCGAATGGTCTTGCTGCGGCACCACCTGCGTTTGAAACAAGCATAGGTGTCTCAACCTCCATGAAATCACGGCCTGCAAGGAAGTTACGGATTTCCTTGAGTATCTGTGAGCGCTTGATAAATACCTCTTTGCTCTCCTGATTCATGATAAGGTCTACATATCTCTGACGATATCTGGTGTCTGTGTCTGTCAGTCCATGGAACTTCTCCGGGAGTATCTGGAGTGATTTTGAAAGGAGTGTTATCTCCTCTGCATGGATTGAGATTTCGCCTGTCTTTGTTCTGAAAGCGAAGCCCTTTACACCGTAGATATCACCGATGTCTGATTTCTTGAAGTCTGCGTATGAGTCTTCTCCGATATTGTCCCTTGCCACATATACCTGGATATTGCCCTTTAAGTCCTGGATATTGCAGAAAGAAGCCTTACCCATGACACGCTTGAACATCATACGTCCTGCGATGCTTACCTCGATTGGCTTTGCATCCATGATTTTTCTTCTCTCGTTGTAATCGTTGTTGATTACCTCTCGCTTTGCAGCGTCATCCAAGCCCTCAACATCCGGAGCCTTTCTGTCACCGAGAATCTCAGCCTCATGAGCATTGTAAAGCTCCTTTACATCGCTGCTGTGATGAGTGACATTGTACTTTGTAATCTGGAAAGGATCCTTTCCTGCTTCCTGTAAATTCTGTAATTTTTCACGGCGGACCTTAAGGAGCTGGTTTACGTCCTGCTGCTGTCCACCCTTGTTATTATTCTGATTTGCCATTTTTTACCTCTTTTAGTTCTCTTCTGCTCTCTGGATCTCGAGTACCTTGTATGTGAGCTCTCCTACCTGAGTCTCAACAGTTACAGTATCTCCGACTTTCTTTCCAAGAAGAGCTTTACCTACAGGTGACTCGTTTGAAATCTTGCCCTTTAAGCTGTTTGCCTCTGTTGAACCAACAATTTTGTACTCAAGCTCCTCATCAAATTCACAATCTAAGATGCGGATCTTACATCCGATAGAAATCTTGTCAAGGTCAACCTCCTCCTCAACAACAACCTCTGCATTTTTAAGGATTTTCTCGATTTCCTCAATACGAGCCTCGATATCGCGCTGCTCATCCTTAGCTGCATCATACTCAGCATTCTCAGATAAATCACCCTGCTCACGAGCCTCCTTGATCTTCTGGGAAACCTCTTTACGCTTAACAACCTTTAACTGCTCAAGCTCATCCTCGAGCTTCTTAAGACCTGCATATGTCAGAATATTTTTCTTGTTATCCATGATTCTTACCCTTCTATCTTCCTTTTCTTTTATTTTATTATGTTGATTTGCTAAAATGAAACTTCCCACTTCAAAGACTTAATTTACCGGAAAGTATACAGTATATTCCGAAGAAAAATATGAACTGCCACGGGTTTCCATAACCCTCGGCAACGGAAACCCCGCAGCAAAGAAAAACCCTCTATCCGCGATTCGTTCCCGTGGCTAACTTCATATTTTTCTGAGGAATAAACTGTATGCTACGCCGGTAACCACGATACCCTAAATGTGGGAAGTTTGTTTTATTAAATCGTAAAGCCTATTTTAACGCGTGTATTATAATTGAAAATCCCCACGCTGTCAAGGATTTGACCGATTTCAATTTCGAAGCTTCTACTTATACAAAAGCTCCTCAAGCTGTTCTAAGCTCTCCACCGTATTCACCGCCGCGCGCAGCCTTGATGAATGCGGATATCCTGCCGTATACCACGCTGTGTGCTTTCTCATCTCGTGTATCCCCGTGTACTCGCCCTTGAACTCTATCATCATGCGTGCATGGCGCAGTATCATCCGGCGTACTTCCTCAAAGGATGGCTTTTCCTGATGCTCGCCGGTCTCAAAGTAATGCAGTATCTGTGAGAAAATCCACGGATTGCCCTGCGCTCCCCTGGCTATCATAAAGCCGTCGCAGCCTGTCTGCTCCTGCATTTTTATGACATCCTCTGCGCAAAGCAGGTCTCCGTTTCCTATGACCGGTATTGAGACAGCCTCTTTTACCTGCCTTATGATGTCCCAGTCGGCTTTACCGGAGTAGTACTGCTCTCTGGTCCTACCGTGCACTGCGACTGCGCTTGCGCCGCTTTCTTCAGCCACATGTGCCAGCTCTACTGCGTTGACATGCTCATCATCGAAGCCCTTTCGTATTTTTACGGTGACCGGCTTATCTATCGCTTTTACTATGCTCTCTATAATCCGACCTGCAAGAATCGGATTTTTCATGAGCGCCGAGCCCTCACCATTGTTTACGATTTTTGGCACCGGACAGCCCATGTTGATATCCAGTATGTCAAACGGTCTTTCCTCTATCTGCTTTGCTATCTGAGCCATTATCTGCGGGTCTGAGCCAAACATCTGGAGTGAAACAGGCTTTTCTCTTTCATCTATGGAAAGAAGCGACTCTGTATTTTTGTTTTTGTACAAAATTGCCTTGGCGCTGACCATTTCCATACATAAAAGGCCGGCTCCCTGCTCCTTGCACAATAAGCGAAATGGCAGGTCTGTCACGCCTGCCATAGGTCCCAGTATCAGGTTGTTTGGGAGTGTCACACTTCCTATCTGAAGCTTTCGTATCTGATGAATATCCATACTATTACTTCACTCCCTTGCGGTTCTGCTTGCGATACACGAGGTTTATGCCCTTTAATGTCAGATCCGGATCGTATACATCCACGTTTTCTGTCTCATTGGATATTATTCTGCCGAGTCCGCCGGTCACTACAACCTTTGCATCGTACATGCCTGTTTCTTCCTTTACCTTGTTGATGATGTACTCTGTCTGTCCTATCTGTCCATACACAAGTCCCGCCTGCATGCTGGTGATAGTGTCCTTTCCGAGGATATTATCAGGCTTTTTAATCTCTATCTCAGGAAGCTTTGCCGCATCCTCCCAGAGTGCCTTGGCTGAGATACGTATGCCCGGTGCTGTGATTCCTCCCATGAAGGTACCGTTTTCATCGACCATATCGTAGGTGGTTGCTGTGCCAAAATCTATGACCAAAACAGGTCCTCCATATAATTCATATGCAGCTACGGCGTCTACTATACGGTCTGCTCCAATTTGCTGCGGATTTGGTGTGGCGATACGGATGCCTGTTTTGATGCCCGCCTCCACGATTATCGGCCTGATATTGAAGTATTTTATAAGGCCATTCTGCAGTGAATGCATGATATTCGGTACGACGGAGCAGATGATTGCATCATGTATGTCGTCCATGCCTACCTGATTTCTTTCAAGCAGAGTACTCAGAAGCATGCCGTATTCATCCGATGTACGTGGCATTTTGGTTGTAATTCTAAAGCTCGCTTTTATCCTGTCACCATCAAACACGCCGCATGTTATGTTTGTATTTCCTACGTCCAGTGCTAAGATCATCTGTTATTCCTCCTCGAGTCCTTCTCCCAAAAATACTATGCGATAATACGTCTCTATCGACTCGAGCAGTTCTCTTCGCTCGTTGCGGTACTGCTTTATCTTTAGCACGCTTCCTATCTCATCATAAAAAAAGTCGTTTTCCTTGCAGGATGTTCTGAAATCGAGGTTTCCGTCCTCATCAAACACCAGCTCCAGTATGCCTCCCACATCCTCTGTATACAGGACGCACATGATTTTGAGCTCGTCCCTTATTGTCTGTGGAAGTCCGTTAAAATTCTCGTTCAGATAATATTTTTTCTGATATGCGTTTGACACGCAAAGTACTACCTCTTTAGACATATCCGTATATTCCTCTCACTGATACTTCTCCGCTTGAAACCAGCTTACGCGATTCCCATGTGTCCACGATCAGCTCGCCCTTAGGCGTGATGCCCATCGCTTTTCCGTCAAACGGCTCCTTCGGATCCAGTACCCTTACTGATTTGTTCCTGTTGACCAACAGCTCATCATACTCCCTGACGAGGGCTGAAAGGTCCTGCGTCTTTAAAAATGTGTCATAATACTGCTCAAAGTATGACATGGTCTCTGCGATTATCTGCGCACGGTGAAATCTTTTGCCACCTGCTTCTATCATGAGTGAGCTCGCCATCTGACTGATTTCCTCCGGAAAGCTCTCATTATGCACGTTGATACCGATACCTACAACAATATGGTTGATGTAATCAAACTGCGCATTCATCTCTGTGAGTATGCCGCACACCTTTTTGCCGTTTACCACAATGTCGTTTGGCCACTTTATCATGGCTTCCTCGCCGGTTACGCTTGTTATTGCCTTTGCGACAGCAAGCGCTGCCACAAGCGTGAGCATGGATGCATTGTTTGGATTGATATCAGGCTTTATCATAAGTGTCATGAAAATACCTGTGCCGGACGGCGATACCCAGCTGCGGCCGCGGCGCCCCTTGCCTGACTCCTGCTTGTCCGCTACGACTAAGGTGCCGCTCGGATAGCCTTTTTCGGCAAGCTCCTGAGCCTTGATGTTGGTGGAGTCTATTGTATCAAAATACAGCACTTCCTTTGCCACCCAGTCTGTGTGCATGAGGCTTTTTATCTCCGCCTCTGTCATCAGATCCGGCGCTGCCATGAGCTTGTAGCCCTTATTCTGTTGTGCCTCTATCTCATATCCGGCTTCCTTTAGCTGGTTTATGGCCTTCCACACGGCTGTGCGCGATACTCCGAACCGGTTGCATAGCTCCTGCCCTGAAATATAGCCGTCAGCGCTGCGTAGAAGTCTAAGTATTTCTTCCTTCATACTTTATTCCTTAGCTTTCCGTCAATCTTTTGTTGCGGTCATTGCTTGCCGTACTAGTCAGCAAGTGTTGCACGCATGATAGCCTTGATTGAGTGCATACGGTTCTCTGCCTCATCAAATACCACTGAGCGATCTGACTCAAATACCTCGTCTGTCACCTCAAGCTCGCTCAGTCCAAACTTCTCATAGACCTGCTTGCCGATAGTGGTCTTTAAATCATGGAATGCAGGCAGACAGTGCATAAAGATTGCGCTATCCTTTGCATTTTCAAATGCTTTTGCATTTACCTGATATGGCTTTAAGTCGTTAATTCGCTCTGCCCATACATCTTCCGGCTCGCCCATTGATACCCACACATCTGTGTAAATGACATCTGCGTCCTTTGTGCCCTCTGCCACATCCTCTGTGAGTGTGATTGATGCGCCGGTTGTTTCTGCAACGTCCTTACAGTATTTTACAAGCTCATCATTTGGGAAATATTTCTTGTTTGTGCATGCCACGAAGTCCATGCCAAGCTTTGCACATGTGACCATGAGTGAATTGCCCATGTTGTATCTTGCATCGCCCATGTATACAAATTTCACGCCCCCCAGTCTGCCGAGGTGCTCACGGATTGTAAGCATATCTGCTATCATCTGTGTCGGGTGGAACTCATTTGTCAGGCCGTTCCATACCGGTACGCCTGCGTATTTAGCCAGCTCCTCCACGATTTCCTGTCCGTATCCACGGTACTCGATTCCGTCAAACATTCTGCCGAGCACGCGCGCTGTATCGGCGATGCTCTCCTTTTTGCCTATCTGTGAACCGCTCGGGTCAAGGTATGTGACATGCATTCCAAGGTCATGTGCCGCTACCTCAAAAGAGCAGCGAGTTCTGGTACTGGTCTTTTCAAAAATCAGCGCTATATTCTTGCCTGTGAGTTCATCATGTCTGATGCCTTTTTTCTTCTTTTCCTTCAGCTCCTGTGAGAGGTCAATCAGATAAGTAATCTCTTCCGGAGTGTAATCCATAAGTTTTAAAAAGTTTCGTCCCTTTAACTGCATTGCTCTTGCCTCCTGGGTTTTATTTGCATCGTTTATAGATGCAGGTTGCTATAATTTATATCTGTAGGTTGCTATAATGATGTCATTTTACTCTATTTTGTGGTATGTTGCAAGAGGTTTGAAGCATTGACGCTCTGACTGTAAAACCACGCCGTACAAATAATTAAAGAGGCTGCAAACCAACAAGCTTTGTTGATTTGCAGCCTCTTTGTTATTTCTTTGTATTGGCTGTATATTATCTGAACTTCATATTTCCGATTGATATTCCTGAGCCATGGTCATTGAAGGATGTACATCCTCCTGTGTTGTCCACTCCGGACATTGCCTCCTGTGCTGCACTGTAGCATGAAGAAGAAATGCGTCCGCTAAGCTTTCTTGCGAGCTTTCCTGATGATGCCGGTCCAAACTGGCCTTTCTGGTAAATAACACCTGAGATGCTGTTTGGATATGAGCCGCTCTTTACTCTGTTGATGACTGCCGCTCCTACTGCAAGCTGACATTCATAGCTCTCTCCGCCTGCCTCGCACTCGATAATTGCAGCAAGAAGTGTCAGGTCATCTGCTCCTGCACTTACCGCCTCGCCCTGTGTGGTCTCTGTTTTCTTTGATTCCTTTGCTGCTTTTGCAGCTTCTTTTGCTGCCTTTTCTTCTGCGGCCTTTCTCTCAGCCTCTTTCTGTGCAGCTATCTGAGCCTGTTCCTCTTCAATTGTGATACCTACTCTTGTGTTGAGGGAACGTGTCGCATAATCTGCTGCGATATATCCTGTCTGTGAATCGCTGACTACTGCAATCCAGCCGTCCGGTGCCTGCGCTGCGCGGTCCACCTGATAGGTCTTGCCCTGGTCAGCTACCTCTAAGGCCTTGCTCTCTGTATTGGCTGTCTCTCTCACACGAAGTCCGTCTGTATTTACTGTGGCGATTTCTCCGCATGTGTCGTAAGCATAGCTTAGTGCGTCAGTTCCGGTCACACAGTAAGATACATTGACATATCCGTCTACATTTCCTGACTTGATGTGAGCCCATGTGCCATCGTTTTCTACGATGTCTGCCACACTTCCTTTATATAGTTTTCCAACAATATCTGACTGTTCATCGGCCTGTGCTCTTACGTTGAGTGATTCTTCAACTTTTGGCATAAGCTTTGTCTGCCATTCCTGCTGCTCCTGTGTGAGCTGTGGCTGTACCTCCTGCTGTGCATCCTGTGCTGCTGCCACCATCTCAACATTTTCTTTTTCTACTGTAACAGCATTCTCTGCTGTGAGACCCTTCTCATAATCAAAAAGAGTCGCTGCCACGCCAGCATAACTATTATAACCAGTATGCTCTAAACCAGTGTTTGCTAGCACCTTATCCTCTGCTTTGACCTCAGAGCGTCCGCTGTTAGTAACCGCGGTAACCGTCAGCATGGCGCACAGTCCACAGACCGTAATGCTATCGATTACTTTTTTGTTTAGCTTCATATAATCCTCCATATGGTGTAGTATATGTTGTTTTTGTTACGTTTATTACACCTATGTTGCATTTGTTACAACTTTGTTACAGTCGGTATAATATCACAGTAATAGCATTTTGTCAAATTTCATGGAAAAATCTCCTGCAGCACCGATGAAATCACCCCATTCTGATGTGCCTTATGCTCTATCTCAAGCTTGTCGCTTTCGCTTCTCGACAGCTCGTCTATGTAGTCACTCACCTGTTTTTCTATTTTATAAATTTCGTTGCTCAAAAGTCTTATCCTGTGTGAGAGTGCGAACAAGGTCACAATGACTGTCAGCATGAAAAGTGCAAGCATTATCGCAAGTATGCCCCCTGCCATGATGTCCATATTGTCCATTGATAATTCCATATTAATGTGTCCTCCCTACTATTCTTTTTCCGATACATCGTTGAAAATTTAACTTAACCTATAACGCAGGATGATGTACTATTGATTATTATAACCAATTCACTTGAACTTAACAGTTCCTATCGGTCGCAAGTTTCGACATTTGTTTGGTATTGCAGGGCAAACTTTCACCGGTAACTTGGTATTGACTTTTATTGTGTTGAGTATAATATAAATATGAGACAAACAGGAATACAAGAAAGGATACATATATATGAAGAAAATAGTTATGACAGGCGGCGGTACTGCAGGTCATGTCACTCCAAATATCGCTCTTATGCCGGCACTTAAGGAGGCCGGATACGATATCGAATACATTGGCTCAGTAAACGGAATGGAGAAGGGACTGATCGAAGCCCAAAAGATTCCTTACCACGGCATTTCATCAGGAAAGCTGCGCCGATACTTTGACTGGAAGAACTTTACAGATCCGTTCCGCGTGTTAAAGGGCTACGGTCAGGCTGTAAGCCTCATGAAAAAACTCAAGCCTGATGTAGTATTTTCTAAGGGTGGCTTCGTTTCCGTACCTGTCGTGCTTGCCGCAAAGCACTGCCATGTGCCTGCCATCATCCACGAGTCGGATATCACCCCGGGACTTGCCAATAAAATCGCCATAAAGGGTGCCAAAAAGGTCTGCTGCAATTTCCCTGAGACCATGAAATATCTGCCTGCAGACAAGGCTGTTCTCACCGGATCACCTATCAGACGCGAGCTTTTTAGCGGCGTTGCCGAAAATGCCATAAAGCTTTGTAATTTTCCTGACCACAATAAGCCTGTCATCCTTATCATCGGAGGAAGCCTCGGCTCTAAAAAGGTTAATGAAGCTGTCCGTGAGATTCTTCCTGAACTACTAAAGGATTTCTATGTGATTCACCTCTGCGGAAAGAGCAATCTGGACAACAAGCTTGCCGGAATCACAGGCTATGCACAGTTTGAGTACGCCAATGCTGAACTCACCGACATGTTTGCTCTGGCTGACATGGCTATTTCAAGAGCCGGAGCTAACTCCATCTGCGAGCTGCTTGCTCTGCACAAGCCAAACATCCTGATTCCTCTTTCTGCTGCTGCCAGCCGCGGAGACCAGGTATTAAATGCAAAATCCTTCAAAAAGCAGGGCTTTTCATATGTCATCGAGGAGGAGGAGCTCACAAAGGATTCTCTGCTTAGCGCAGTAAAAGAGGTGTACGGCAACAGGGATAAATATAAGGATGCCATGGCAAAAAGCGGTCAGATGGATTCCATCGCCACTATCATTGATTTGATTAACTCTCAGGTGAAGAAATCGTCATAGGGTCAGAGTCTGTTTAAAGCGTCATTGCATATTATAAAAAAGAAAAAGCCCGGATATGAACTACATTTGCATATCCGAGCTTTTTGTTTTTCGATAATGTGTAACTATTAGCAGCTATTACATGCTCATCTCGTCGCAGATTTTCTTCATCTCGTCATCAGTGAACTCCTTGTGATTCCACTCTATGACATTTTTGTTGTCATCTGACTCATATCTTGGAATCAGGTGCATATGGAAATGGAATACTGTCTGACCGGCCACCTCGCCATTGTTCTGTACCAGGTTGTAGCCTTCACAGCCAAGCACATCTTTCTCGTGTGTCATAATCTTCTTTGCAAGCTTTGCTGCCTTGGCAAGTGTCTCATCCTCAATCTCAAAAATATTTGCATAATGCTGCTTTGGAAGGATAAGTGCATGTCCCTTTGTAGCAGGACTTGCATCGAGTATTACCTTGAAATCATCATCCTCGTAGATTGAATTGGTCGGGATATCCCCATTTGCCAGTTTACAGAAAATACAGTTGTCATCTTTCATCTTTGTCACCTCATATATATAATTATTTTGTAACTGTTAAGAATCAAAAAGCCCATTAAAACGGAAATATCTGATCAAGCATGCGCAGTGTCTTGAAATTACCCTTTGCTGTCATTTCTCCGGTCATAAATGCTCTCTGGAAGGTCATGTGACCATCTATTATAGACTCCATGATACTCTTCGAAAATTTGGCGTATACATCCACTATATCCTCTTCGCCATAGTGTATATCCAGCTTATCCTCATCCACCTTTATATATAATGGATTTTTAATGCCCTCTATATTAAATGAATAGCAGGCTTTAAATTCACGAAGCGGAATAAAATGTGCTTCAAGCTCCTTTATATATGGCATGTCATCTGTAGATGCCTGCTGCCCGAGCATGTCCTTGAACATGGTTGCAAGCTCCTCGATATCCTCCTTCTGCTGCTTTACATATGTATCATCAGACACATACTTCGACAGCTGCTCGCTCTCCTGTGGGGTGAGATTGAGCTGCTGTGTCCTGAGTACACTTTGCTTCACTGCCTGATTGCTTGTAGGCAGGCTCTTAATCTTCTGGGATATCGTGCGATACAGATTCTCCGCGCGTTTTTCTATTATGAGATTATACTCCTTATTGAGCTGAAACGTAGTAATATCCTCTACATATCCGCATAACCCTGAGCACGGCAGACCTCCAAGTATCTCCCATGCATTGCATAGTGTGGTCTCTGCCTCGCGCTCTCCATATGTGGTAGACATAACAATAGGCTGCATATATGTATTGCTTATCTTTTCCTTATCGCCGTAGAGCCAGCATGCATCAAGGAACTGCTGCATGTATCCACCTATACCAAGCCACTCAACCGTCGTTGCGAGAATGATTCCATCTACATCTCTGAAGGTCTGTGGCAATGTAGCTATTTCATTTTTGTGCTCATAGATATTGTATCTCTCCACCTTTACGCGGAGCTCCTTTAGCACATTTTCTATCCTGCTTATCACATACAGCGTCGGGTCATCCAGTAAGCCTCTTCCACCATAATAAATATTTATCTTCATGTAGCTTCTCCTACCATTAATTTTTAGTTGATATTTTATTTATTATATCTCTTTTTGCGATATAAAACAATTGAAATAACAAATCCGCCTACGAGCCCGCCTCCATGAGCCCAATTGTCCACTCCCTGCGTTGAAACTCCGTAGTATATCATCAGTATAACCATAAATACAGCCTGCTTCCTGCTGATTCCTTCATAAAAGCCTCTGTTTGCTATAACTATCCACACAAGTGCTCCTACCAGACCAAATATCGCCCCGGAAGCACCTGCCGATACCGCAAAGTCATTATTATAAAGCATAACGATGTATGACAATACACTTCCACACATGCCTGACACAAGAAATGTAATCAGAAGCTTCACATGCCCCATGGCTTTCTCGACTATCTGACCGACAGCACCTAAAACCACCATATTGTTAAGTATATGCATCAATCCAAAATGCATAAACATCGAAGTGAACAGCCTCCAGTACTGGCCATCCTTTATATACTCAGGGTACATGGCTCCGTGGGCAGCCATATACTGTGCATCAAGTGTGCTGCCTGATATACTCATCAGCACAAAAACTATTATATTTACCACTATTATGCCAATTATCATATATGGTTTATCATCAAATCTTTTTATATTCTGCAAATCTGTGGGATCTCCTTAATTTTCCTGTTAAATACTTTTCTTCTTATTATAATTTTTAAGGAGCTTATTTGCAACAATTATACAAACCGGTACTTAACATCGGCAAATCTGATGATATCATTTGACTTTAGCTGCTTCTTCTGCTTGTACGCAAGCACCTCATTATTCACAAAGGTTCCATTTGTGGAGTTTAAATCCTCCAGATAAAATTCCTGGTTTTCCCTATTTATAACTGCATGAAAATGACTTATTGTATCCTTGCCTATTACTGCATCGGCCTCATCGCCCTGACCAATACGCGTACAATCTTTGTCTATTATTATATTACTGCGGTTTTCCATGCCCTCATACAAAAGCATGCCCTGTGGGTGCTCCCTGTAATCGCTCAGACATACTGTGGGGTGTATCTGACGCGGTACAGGCTCCGGTGCAGCCTCTGAGCTTGGGTGTATAAGCATGGTGTCATCTACCTTTTCACGATTTTCTTTTCGTTTTTCTTTTTTAAACCATTTTCTGTTTATGTCCGGTTTTTTAGGCTTTTCTATCACTGACGCCTGCTTCTTTCGCTCCGGCAGCCTGATATCCAGCTGCTCCAGCAGATACACCCGAAGCTTATCGTACAGTGTAGGCTTTATCTGCTCCTTAGGCTCCTCTACTCTGACCTGTGGCTGTGAAATTGGCGCAATCACCTCCTCCACCGGCTTTTCTGCCACCTTTTTCTGTCGCTCCTCGATTATGGCATTTCTAATATCAGCGATACTGTAATTGCCATTTATGGTTTTCTCATATATGCCATATGCTATATGTATCGCTTCAGCATCACTGTGGTCAAGTTTCGTTAGCATATACTCCATTAGATGTTGGAATGTAGTACACATAGTCTTCATCTGTGCCGGGTATGCTGTGAAATATATTTCCTCATCCTGATTTACCCCTTTTATGTGTATTAGCTGAGGATCGAGTGCCAGACAGTCCGTGCCTACAAGATGATTCTCCAAAAGCTCCATCTTGTTACAGATACTCACCACAAGCTTTTCAAGAAACTCAAGCTTTATATCATTATACTGGCAGCGCATTTCCAAAGACTGGACTCCGGATATATCATACCAGTACTGCCCTTCATTATTCACATAACACTTCTCCATCTTCAGAAAGCCCGGAATATTGTTTTTCAACAATATCTTTTCATCTAACGGCTTCACCTCATCACAACGCAGCTTCATAAAGCTGCCTGTCATCTTTCTTTCATATACTATTTCATTAGAATTCATTTACAACCTCTTTCAAAACCTGATAATTATAGAAATCATCCACCAGCCACATATCAGTAGCATACTCATAAGAGCTGTCTGCTTTCATTTCGTTATACAGCACAAGTCCCATCTTCATCGCTATCGCAAGCATAACAATAAATATAGGTATAATAATCGCCCCCTCCACTGTATAACTGCCTTTTAGTCCATAAGATAAATCTATATTTAATTTATTTCCAGTCACATAAACACCTCCGTCAGTCCATATCCAAGCAGTAGGAATGGTGTAAATGCAATCTGCTTCTTTCTTCCAGCCCTGCCTGATGCAATTAAAATAACAGAGATTATTCCTGCTATTGTCAGTCCCATCACCATAGTGCTGCACACTATGTCAGCAGTCACAAACAATCCCATAAGCGTCACAACAGTTGCATCTCCATAGCCTATCTGCTCTCCTGTAAGAAATGCAGCTGCCATAAGCACCATTCCGGGAATCAGAGCAACAGCCACTGATATAATTGACTGTTTTGCATAAAAAGAGCTTGCAATACCCACCATACCCATTACTACCAATACAACTATTGGTATCTTTTTGGTTGAAAAGTCAATTATACTGATTATTCCAAGTAAAATGATAAGCTGTATCATGTTCATTCTCCTTTACATTTACTGCACAGATTTTTGCCATCGACATCCGACTTATGTACCTTGTGTACTGTCCGCTTAAGCTTACTGCATCCAAGCTTTCCGTGATAGTTCGTGCCATAATCTGTTATAAATACCGTTGAACCTTCTGTTTTTTTATCCGCGGCACAGTAACATGCGTGGTATTTCCTACCATCTTTGTTTCTGCTTGCCCCCACCTGTGACCATTTGATGCTCTTTATGCTCAGATTCAGGTAATTGCATTGCTCGGACAGGTGATAAACACTGCCATAGTCAGTGTAAAATACATATGGGTCCGTTTTTTCGCCGGGATTTTTTCCTGTCCATTTCCTGCTGTTGCTATAATCCTCTATCCATATTCCATCTACCGTAAAAAAGCTCACCGGAAGCTTAACCTTATACTTTGCCTTAAGTGCAACATCATCACCATCCATACTTGAGCCAAGCAGTGACACTCCATACCTTCCACCGCTCACGTATGTATCAATGTGCTTTGAGTCAGATATTCTACTCCTAAAGAGTACCTCTGCTGTCGCCACTGAGACAACGGACGAATCATTTGCACTGCTCGCTAACGCACTCATCCTGGATGAATAATACAGAGCAGCCTTCACCTGCGACTCCACCTGAACCACCCTGAAGAAAAAAAGTATAAATACAAAAAGCCTGCTACAAGCGGAAATATTACCGCAGCCTCAAGTGTATATGACGCCTTCAGGCAGGTGCATGAGGGCATCTTTTGAGAACTATCATCGCCTGGGAGTTTGGCCTTTCTATAAAGTTTTTTTATGTGGAACTTTACTTTATTAACAAAAGACACCTTCATACACCTGCCTTTCTTATTTCGTCATCGTCCATAATAGGAATACTTTGCCTTATTTTTAATGGTATACTCGTTATCTGCCCCATCTAACAGATTCACAAAGCATAAAAATATGCCATGATATTTGTAGCTTACATCTGCACTAAGCTCACAGATTGCATTGTCCATCCTAAAGCTCTCATGCGCACCGGTCATACGCACTGTAGCCTCCTGCACATCCATCGAGCGATACGCTATATTTTTCATGCTCTTTGTAAAAAGCAGCATACCCAGATATGATTTGTAGCCTATTCCTTCATTTGAGCTTTTTGCCTTCACCTGCCCTGTGAGCATGCTTGTCATGCCATACAGACTCGATGTCCATGACGTATCACTTTTTATCAGTGGAATCTTATCCCCATCCAAAAGTGCCCTTAAATCCAGCACACTCTCACAGAATGCCCAGGCCGCCAGAATTCCCTTTTCCACCCCTTCAATTACCTCCGGTGTCAGAGTAATTCCACCGATAATTGCAGCAAGAGCCATCGCCTGTGCCTGCTTTGATGCGCTTCCTGCCAGGTATGCCATATTGGCAGCCGCACGCAGAGCCAGTATTTCTGCTATAACGATCTTCAGATTATCCTTATCACTCGCTCTGCCTCCTATGATGTACTCCACCTCATAGTTAAGGGCATGATTGGGATTTGTATCAGTGTAACAGCTCATATATGTCAGAATATACTGCTGCATAAGTACTTTCGCATACCAATCATCACTACTTTCGGACCAGCCCCCTGTTCCTTTATGCAGACTTCGCCCGGACACTCTGGCTGATGTATCAATACTGTTTCCTGACACCGTGCTCTCATCAACCACCTGCGATAATATGCCTGATGCCTTTACTTTCTGCACCTTGACCAGCGGATTTTCTATTGCATTGCCGCCTTCTGTGCTTTCTGCCTTACTTTCTGATGTCTGCTTTGCTTTCGAAATCGATGAAGGAGCATTGTAAACTCTTGGCGGTGATGACCTCGCTATGCTTTTGCCTCCGCCTTCATGAGCTGCATTATCCTTTAATGCTTTTAACGCACTATCTATTTTACTGTCATCATACTCACCCGCAGACTTGTTTTCATTCAATGAGCTATACTGACTGTAAAGATTTTTGACTGTTTCATAACCAATATTTTTCTTCATATATGAGACAACCGCATTTGTATACACATCACCACCATCATCCGTCATGAGCACATATTTCAATGATTCGAGCTCGTCCATTGACAACCTTAGCATACTGGTGCCGTTTACAATAGTACCCCCGGCAAAAGCTCCTGAATCGCTTATCTTAAAATTGTCAGTCGTAAGCTGCTTCATATACGACTTGACATTTTCGATATCCACATTGCCCATTGCGTCACTTCCGGCGTCATACGCTAACAGATGGTATTCATCCCACAATGGTCTGCAATACTGTGCAAAAACTGACTCTGCTACAGCCTCTGAATTCATGCATGCTATATTGGTAAGTGTCAGATTCCTGCCGGCTTCCAGTACAGTAAACAGAAACTGTGACACCAGCATGAGAAGCATTGTGGCAAATATCGTTATACTGCCTCTCACACTTTACCAGCCTCTCTTGAGATTGTTTGAAAAATATTGTTTACAAGTGTCGTAAGCTGCTTCTTAAAAATCAGCACCAGACCGATTAACACGACAATTATCAGTATCATTTCCACTACTCCTGCGCCATCCTCATCTAATAAAAAATTCTTAAATCCTAACATAATTTTTCCTTTCTATATCTTAAAATCAATGATTGCGGGTGCTATTACTATTGCTATGACTATAGCCATCATAATCATCATCGGCATAAGCATTTTGGTGCCGGCCTCTTCACCCAGCTTTAAGGCTAAAAGCCTCCTCTCATCAAATGCATCCTCCGATTCCTTCTCGAGCATTTCACATACACCCTTACTTCCTTTGTGAATACTCTGTAAAATAATGCGTACAAGCTTCTGATAGCATGGCAGCTTTACTCTTTCCGCAAAACCTGCGTATGCTTTTCTGCCTGTCACGCCATCTGAGATTTCTCTCTCCGTCACAAGCATTTCCTCGTAAGCGGGCATAATATTCTTATCATTATTTTTCCGCTCATCAAGATAACGGGCGGTAATCCTATTCCATACCTGCTCCACAGTCATTCCTGAACCCATCAAAACAGCCATTTTGCTGACTATCTCCGGATATTCGAGCTGCAGTTGTATATTTCTCTCCTTCTGCGCCGTCTTCTTTTTTTCCTTTTTCTCAAGCACCAGAAGAACTATAACAACAACTTCAAGCATGGCTACTTTAGCTGCAGTATTGCTTTTTTCCTGCGACCAGCTAAGCTTTACTCCATCTACCTCATCCGGCAGTGTGAGCTTTTTAGTCCCAGTCTTTGACATTTCACTGTCAATATGTCTGTTGATACCCTTTATGAGGCGCTCGCCCGCGTCCAGTTCATCCGGAAATACCACAAATGAGAAATCATACAGCTGTCTGTGTTCGCCACAGGAAAGCTCAACACTTGCGCTAATCAGCTTTCCCTGTTCATCATCAGCCTCCTCAAATGCATCCTGGTTCACATCTCCATTAATATCAACCACATCATAGTCACTCAGTGTCCACTCTGCCTCCACAGCTCCCGATGCATATGCATCCTTCATAATCACATGCCCTCTGACCTGTTCCACACTCTGATTCTCTTCACAAAAGCTGTCGTCTATCTCTTTTTTTGCCTGTGTAAACAGCTCATTCGCCTGTTTATCCGAAGGCTGCTCCTCCATAACCTTCAGCTGATAGCTGTAATCCTCATCGAGTCCATCCGCATTTAGCACCAGATCATATACTGCATCTCCGTCACCTGTATCATTGCGTATAAGTGTATTATCAGTTATAGCATTTGACGACATGTCCATGATAAAAGCAAAAACTAAAACTATAACAAATAATGCTGCTATTCTAAGCCTCTTTCCTCCCGTCATATGCCTATTCCTACCTGTAAAAATTTCTTTGCCAGTTTAATTGCCCCTGCATAGGCTAAAAGACAGGTACTCATAAAGATTACCCCGATCAGGTTTCCATATAGTGCAGACATATAATCTCTTGAAGACAGCTTTAGAAATGCCAAAAGAAATATCGGAATATAGTTCATAGTCTTTTGCTCAAGTCTTTTGGCAGAAACCGCAACCTCTATCTGTCGGTTGGTATCATACTTTGTCCACATCCTGTAAGTGGTAGACTCTATGATATCCACAAATCTGCCGCCGCTTCTCTTTGCAAATGAGAAAATATCAGAAAAATTGACTATATCCTCCAGACCGCTTCTATGAGCAAATTCTGACAGCACCGCCTCAAATGTCTGATTCATCTTTATCTGCCTGTTCATCTCCTGTATCTCAGACAGCATAAGCGAATCATTCCCATACATGAGCTCCATCTCTTTTTCAGCCTCCTGCCATGCATTCTCCACAGAGTATCCGGCCAGCATATTCGAGCTCAATACCTTAAGTACATTCATAAACTCTTCATTTAGTTTTTCCTTTTGTCTTCTGACACCCTCCTGCCTGCACAGCTTTGCACAATACGCAAACACCGCCGGAAAAGCAATAACAACAATAGGACTGTCATAAAACAAATATGCGATAATCACTGTGGCAGCCATACTTTTTATGAAAACAATCCCCCAATCCTTTGTGGACATGGAATATCTGCTGTAATCCATATAATCAAACCCTTCATAACTGTTCAGTAACATATATTCCTATACTGACAGCTACAGCCTTTCTTACTTTAAATGCCACATAACAGCCTATACACTAAGCCCTGCTGCCATAAGCTTGTCGGTGTGACAAAGTGTCCCTGCTTTCTTTAAAAAGCCCTGTATCCTCCCACTGTCCAAAACAGCGGTTTCCTCAAAACGATACAGCGTATGCAGCACAATTTCACCATCCATAAATCCATCCACCTCTGATATCTCAAGGACTCTCCTGCTTTTATCCCTCAGCCTGCCAAGCTGGACAATGATATCTATTCCGGATGCTATCTGCTGCCGTATCGCATTGAGTGGGAAATCCTGACCTTGAAGAACCATAGTCTCAATTCTTGAAATGATATCATGTGGTGAATTGGCATGGCCGGTGGACAACGAGCCGTCATGTCCTGTATTCATAGCCTGAAGCATGTCAAGCGCCTCTGCACCTCTGCACTCGCCCACTATTATCCTGTCCGGTCTCATACGAAGAGCCGTCCTGATAAGATCTCTTATTGTAATTGGAGTAACCCCATCGGTATTTGCATTTCTGGTCTCAAGCCTTACTATATTTTTAGCTCCCAAAAGCTGCAGCTCCGCTGAGTCTTCAATTGTAATAATTCTCTCATCATCAGGAATATATTGTGACAGAGCATTCAGGAAGGTCGTTTTTCCGGAGCCTGTACCACCTGAAATAAATATATTGTATTTGGCCTGCGTCAGTATCTGTAGAAGCCTTGCCACCTCCGGCGAGAGAGCTTCTATCTCAACAAGCCTCTCCATGCTCATAGGATGCTCCGGAAACTTTCTGATTGATACAGCCGAGCCGCCTATAGATATGGGGTTTAGCACTATATTTACCCTGGAGCCGTCACTAAGCCTGGTATCAACTATCGGTGATGCCTGATTTACAACCCTGTTATGGCGTCCCACAATCTGCTGTATCACATCCTCCAGCTTCTCTTCCGATGAAAAATGACCCTTGAACCTTTGGATTCTTCCGGCTTTTTCATAGAATATATCATTGGGACCGTTTACCATAATTTCAGTCACATCCCTGTCATCCACCAGCTCCTGCAGCACATCAAGCTTACGCAGAGAGTTGAATATGGTGCGCTCAAGCTCCGCTCTATCCTTTATAGTCATTGGTCTGTCGCGTGCCTCTCTTGAAACCACGCTTCCGATTAAATCACATATTTCCTCATCACTCAGCTCTCTGGACAAATCCATTTCAGAAAGTATAATATCTCTTATTCTCTGTCCAAAATCATCCAGCACACGAAATACCCCGAGTCATGTTTCTTATGACATCTCCAAACTCATTCCACTTCCACAGCTCTACAAGCTTATCACACGTAGATACCGGTGTCGTGATGACCGGAGGCTCAATCAGCTTAATCCTCTCAACTACATTGCTTAAGCCTCTTTCAATCAGTTCCTCTGTAAACTCGTACTCTCTCCACTGGCTGATTCCGCCTTTTTTCTGTACCAGATAGATATCACTGCATCTATCAAGAATATCAAAAAAGCCCTTAAATCTTGTTCCCATATTGAGAACTATGCAGTCATAGTGCATTTCCTTACCAAGCATCTGAAGCAGATTGTTGCATATTACCGTATTTATTTCACACAGACACTCTGTATTTTCAATCGGATATACATAATCCAGCTTATGCTTTCTTCCGATACAGCTGTTTATCCTGTTGGTCGAGTATCGTCCGGATTCGGCCATCACCAATAGCTCGTCCAGATTATGCTCCACACTCTGCTCAAGCATCCGCGATAATCCACTATTCTCCTGAAAATCCATAAGCAGTACCTTTTCATTCTCACTCAAAATAGAGGACAAAGTCATCGCAAAAGGCATCTGGTACTGATTATCAGCAAGTGAATACACGCTTATAAGCCTCGTCTGACCTATCAAAGAGCCCTCACTCTTAAGGTCTCTCACCTCACCGCCCACATGCTTTAAAATCTCTTCCACTATGCGGTTTACTTCCTGATATTTTTCCACAAAGTATATACCCTCCTCACTCTCAATAGGTGTTTCCTCAACAATCTGTATCAGTGGGATATACTTGTTATTCCACTGGTCAAGCTCACTTGAAAGCATGATATCTATCTCGCCCTCTAAGTGTTCCAGCTGCTCTCTCATGGTATACATATGTATCTCCAGCTGATCTTTATAATGATTCATGAAATAGCATGTCAGTCTGTCGCCATATTCTGAATCCTCAATATAAATTCCTAGTCTTATTTTTTTCATCTATGGTACTTTAACCCTCCTTCCATCACCTCATGCCGTAAAACCAGATATCTGCCATGGCTGTTCCCAAAAGCACGTATACCGCGAAACTAACAGCTTTCCCCTGTCCGCGGTACCGCATAAATCTGCCACACAGTATACCGTTTAAGTATAAAAATCCATCCCTCATACGCACAAAGAGCTCCTTTTTAAGCACCATACTTATGAGACCATATCCCGCTGCCGCCACAAAAGCGGCTGCCATGCACAAGGCGGTAAATCTTAAATTTGTAAATGCACATACTACTGAAAATAACTTGATATCCCCGGCTCCTAAAATGCCTGAAAGATATAAGAAATATAAAATGACAACCGGAAAAACTATATCTGGAAGAAACCAGATGATGCTCGCTACCTTGCCCCCCACTAAGCGAAATAGAAACGCACAACCGAGTCCCGTCAGAATCAGCCGGTTACTGATTCTATAATTTTTGAAATCCCCAATTGCTGCTACTGTAAGCAGTATATACAGCATGAGGTGTGATATTAATTTCACAATCACTGTATTTTCATCACCTCTCCTTTCGTGAGACGAATTATAACAACGCACTCTCGATTTTGTCTATAGCTTTTTTAAAAATAAATACTTTTTGTTAGTTATCCACAAAATGCAGCTAAACCCAAATCATTAATCCACAGTCAAAACCTTGATTTTACTGGTTTTTCACATGTCAAAAGCACTTTTTACAAAATCTGTGAATAGAAGAAACTCTTTTGCTTATACTTGTATTAAGACTTATTTTGTTGGAGGAATTCATGAAATTATTTAAAGAAACGCCTGTAAATGACGGTTACAAAACCTTACAGGATGACATCAAGAAAACAACAGATGAACTTCAAATTGTATACACTAACCTGGAAAATGTGGTCGAGCCCGATTTAATTGACTACTACATCTATCAGGCCAAGGCTGTTTCCATGCGGTATAAATTTCTATTAAACTGTGCCAAGCGGCTTAACGAGGTTTAATGAGGCTTAATGAACTAAAAAAGAGGCCTCCTACGCAAGGAAGCCCCTGTTATCATCGTTTATAAAGCTCTCTGTGAGCCTGCCCCTTCCATAGGTCATGCCCGCATAGACCTTCTGCGCATTGTCCATAAGCGGAGCCGATTTGTCATCGGCAGCTGCTGTTTCAAAGCTGTTTCTGAGCTTTTTCATAATGACATCGGCCTCATCCACCACCGACACATCAAGTGAGTAAAGCACTGTGGAAAAAAGCCTCTTGCAGTATGAGTACAGTGGATAAAGCTGTCCTGCGAGAGGATACTTAAAGTCAAGTGCCCCCATCAGCTCATCAAGTGCCGCCTGTACATCCGACACTCCCTTTCTCAAGGCCTCCCTGTCCTCTGACACGAGGGCATTTTTTACATCATCTGAAAAACCAAAATATATATCATACATAACAAGCACGAGTCCGCCATTGTTGCACGCACAAAGTCTTCTGGTGAGCTCCTGCTTCAATTCATTTTTCATTGCTTATTACCTCGACAATAGTGAAAGTACCTGCTGTGGCAGGTCATTTGCCTGAGACAGCACTGAGATTCCGGCCTGGTCGAGAATATTCTGTGCTGCGTATTCCGTCATCTCGGTTGCCATGTCGGTATCCATGATATTGGAATATGCACCGGTCATGTTCTCAGAAGTCTCAGAAAGACTGCTCTCAGCCGACTCAAGACGGTTTTGGAAGGCTCCTATCCTTGACCGCACACCTGAGACATACTCTATCGCCTCATCAAGTGTAGACATTGCCTTGTCTGCACCACCCTTTACAGTCACATCTACCGTATCCAGATAAAGTGTCTGCGATGATACCTCCGGTATCCTGATTTTCATCTCCTGGCCCTCGTTTGCACCAATCTGTACAGCCATATTTCCGATATCTGAAATATCTATCTGCAGATTGCTGCTTCCCGCTGTCATATCCATATCACTGCTCAGTAGAAAATCCATTGAAAATCCACTGTTTCCTACCACATATACACGGTTACCGTCGGCTCTTATTGTCTTGTCCGACAGATTTTCTCCGCCTGTAACCACGGCATCCTTACCGTTACTTTTGAGCTGCATATTTCCACTTCCATCGTCGGCATTCTCATAGCCTGCACCTGCCAGAGCCTTAAGCGATGAAGAAAGAGATATATTTACTGTGCTGTCGCTGCCATACTCATTGGATAAAAAGCTGATGCTATCACCATTCACCTGCATAGTAGTACCGGCTGTGGTCGCTGCCTTCTGCAACGCCTGGATATACTCATCCTGAGTCATATCCGCCTTCACAGCCACACTCACACCGTTTATGGAAATCGTTCCCTCTGCGTCTGGCTTTGTGGCAGACGCAAGACTTCCTGTTGCCTGTGTTGCGAGCGAATTTACTGTAAGCTCATATTTATCTGACGCCACATTGTCTGAGAAATTGATTCTCGTAATATAGCTGTTCACCTGAGTCATATTGCCATTTGCATCCTTCTGCCTTACATAGACGCGTGTATCACTCGAACCATCGAGCAGTGACTTTGTATTGTACTCCGTATCGCCCGATATACGGTCCACCTCCTTGGTGAGCTCATCTATCTCTGACTGCAAAGCCTTTTTATCATTCTCAGAATATGTATCTGAGGCGCCCTGTACCGCAAGCTCCCTGATTCTCTGGAGCATGCTGCTCACCTCACCAAGTGCTCCGTCTGCTATTTTCATGACATTCTGCGCATCTGACGAATTTGATTTTGCCTGGTCAAGCGCTTCTATCTGCGCCTTCATCTTGTTGGAGATAGCCATTCCTGCCGGATTGTCCTCAGCTGAATTTATCTTGTAGCCGCTTGAAAGCCTTTTCATAGACTTTGATAATCTGTTTTCTGTACCGAGGAGCTGCTTATTTGCCCTGACAGCACTCATATTCCTGTTTATTTTCATGTGTTTTCCTTTCCTGATAATTTCTCAGGCATCCTTGCTGTAGTATTAACATTCCGTTGTCTAATAAGTATATCGAACTACTCAAAAAAAATCTTTATAGTATAATTTGCAATTAAATGCAAATCGTATTATAATAGGCACATTAAAAGACTAATAGGAGGAAACAATAATGGCTAGAGTTACTAAGGACACTATGATTGGTGATCTTCTTCAGATTGACCAGAACGTGGCACCATTACTTTTAAATATCGGCATGCACTGTCTCGGATGCCCATCATCACAGATGGAGACAATCGAAGAGGCTGCTATGGTTCACGGACTTGACCCGGATGATCTTGTCGTTGAAATCAACACATTCATCGATCACGACCTCGGTTAATTTACGAAAAGACGGCTTGCTTATGCAGGCCGTCTTTTATTTGCAATCAATATTCTGTTAAAGTGCTGCCAGCGTCTGGATGGCAGCTTCTTCAATAATCACATTACCATGCTCCTTGAAAAATGCTTCATTGGCAGGCACATAGTTCTTCTGATATGCGTACTCTGAAATGATATTGCACACTTTGTTGAATTCCTTCGGAGTATGCTCACTCTTGTGGGCCACAAGATAGTACTTATTGCTTGAAGCATCCCTGTATAAGTCATTTCTGCCGCTGTAAAAGCCGTCAAGCACATGCGAAATCCTGCGCACATCATCAAATTTATCAAAAACAAACAGCTTGACTACGTCAGCCTCAGCCTGTTCCTCTGTAATATCATCAGTGCCCTGCTCACTGTCAGCTGTCTTCTCATTTTCCTTCTTGATACGCTCAAACAGCTCCAAAATATCAGCAGCTCCCTTTATCACCGGAGGCTGTCCTGCATTTCCTAAGTCCGTAAAGTCGTCATCTGCCTCTGAAAACTTTGAAAATCTGGTGTCAAGCTCATCCGGATATTCAACCTTTGTGATGATAAGCACTATAGACTCTGATGGCAGTGGAATTGCCTCCACCATGAGTGGAATATCATTTGTTTCAAAGCCAAACTCGTAATTGGCCTGCTCTACCATATCTTTAAAAAGGCTTTTCGCCTTCGCTGATCCATATGCCAGTTCGCTTATTTTTATATGTCTGTCCTCAAGATCCTCTCTGGTAAGAGTACAGCGGATCTGATTATCATTTACCTTCTCAATTTTCATATTTTTCACATCCTTTTCCGAAAATATCCGTGTAAATCGTAAAACTATTATAATAAACACCGGTCATATTGTAAAGCGCGAGGCCTATTAAAAAAAAATAAAAAAAGTGTTGCAATTATTTTACAGGTATGTTATAAGTTATCCATGAGATGTGCGCTCGACCCAAAAGGAGCGTATGAAAAATACAAATCATTCTTTGTTTGACAAATATGAGATGATTAAAGATCTCGGAACCGGCAGCTCCGGTAGCGTTACGCTTGTCAGACACATATCTATGGATCAGGAGAGAGCTCTAAAGAAAGTTCCTAAAGCTTCTGCTTTCGCCGAATCCGCATTATCAGAAGCAAGACTACTCAAGTCTCTTGAGCATCCGTCTATACCACGTATATTTGACTTCGAAGAGGACAATGCTTTTTACTATATCGTCGAGGAATATATCGACGGCGAGACATTAGATTCATTTTTGCTTCATCAACAGTTAATTTCCCCAGGTTTATTTTTTAATATTTGTGAACAATTATGCAATGTTTTTATCTATCTGCATACACAGATATCTACTCCCATTATTTACAGGGACCTTAAACCGGAGCATATTATAGTATGCCACAATAAGCTTAAGCTTATCGATTTTGGCGTATCGGCATATGTTATCCAGGATGGAAATAACTTCAATCACTATGGGAATATAGAATTCTCTGCCCCCGAATGCTTTACCGATGATACAATTACACCGGCGGCAGACATTTACAGCTTAGGTCAGCTTCTGCAGTATATACTGACCTTTACCCCAGACAGCTTTTCCCATAAGTTTCAGCATATTATCCAAAAAGCAACAACATCTGATGCATCACTGCGTTACGTGACTGTCGCAGAGCTATATCAGGAAATACAGGAAATTCAAAAATTAACCGGTCAGCCACATCTCATACACAAAATAGCAGTTTTAGGCAGTCACAGAGGCTGCGGCTCCACCCACGTGGCCGTTTCACTCACCTGCGAACTCAATATCCTTGGATATCATGGTATCTACATAGACTCAGCAAAAAGCGTACTTTGCCATGGTAATCACGACGGACTGCAGATTTTTAAGCAGAAAAACGGATATTATTATTACAAAAGCTTTCAGGGCATACCCGACTACAGTGACGGTATACAGTTTAATATTCCAAAGGATGCTATACAGATATACGACCTTGGCACTGATGTGTGCAACGAGAAAATATATGACATGGATCTCGTATTATATGTATGTAACGGCAGCTTTTGGCACCTGAATGATATCTACAGGAATCATTCTATTCTCAAAAAAATGACAGCTTCCCTGAGTGTTATATGTAATATGTGCAGCAGACAGGATGCCTCTGCGATTGCGACACTACTTAATTGCAGTGTTTATCACTTTCCTTATGACAGCGATATGTTTAAGAGCTCAGTTCAAAAGGAAACGCTGATTCAAAAGCTGTTAGAACTAAAGGGAGGAGCATCACTATCAGACACTTTAAAAGGATATTTAAGAAAGTCCATTCTGCACCACAGTTAGTTGGGGTCTGTGGCAGCGTTCACAATGTAGGCACAACACATATAAGCCTTGCTCTTTGTAATTATATGAGCAATAAATGCATGTATAGAACCGCCTATGTTGAGCTGAATGGTACACACGAAATTCTTTCACTGTCAAAGACAGCAGACGAAAAGGTTTTTACTTATAAGAATGTAGATTTCTTTCCTCACGCAGTCATGTCCACACTAACTGAGATTTTAAACATGAGATACGAGCGTGTGATTATTGATTTCGGCATACTTAATCCAAACACCTTAAAGGAATTTATGAGGTGTGACATAAGAATCGCTGTGTGTACAATAAGTAAATGGAACCGGGGCGCTTTGAACAGAATTATCGAGCTATTCAATTCAAACAAAATAACTGATTCAGAAAGCGTAAAAATATTGTTTAATCTCGTGGAAAAGAAAAAGACAATTAACCATAAACATTTTAAGTATCCGGTGGTAGGCTTTCCTTACTTAGAGGACCCGTTCCTCATCAATACCAGCCTGTTTGGCACTCTGGATAAGATATCAGAAAGGAATTAATATCACGATGCAAAATGACATCTTTAACCAGCTGTTTATCAATTTTATGTCCGAAGCCTTCGGAGGGCTTATACTTTTAATGCCACAGAGCGCTTCATGACATAGGGCCATTTGTTACTTATCAGTTTTTACTCATAATCATTATATATAGACGGAGGTAT
>OHNQ01000038.1_pt1 | contig 89549 bp, 85 predicted proteins | sample 1569621 | NCBI WGS metagenome assembly OHNQ01 (sample SAMEA3879516, study PRJEB24766) | human gut metagenome | biome: human-associated habitat; feature: feces | place: USA | collected 1985/1987
TTATAAATGTATTATCCAGCAACTATAAAAAGACAGCAATATTCTGTCAACAATTATTCCAGTTCGTTTTGGGCTTTTTTAAATTCAAACGGAGTCATTCCGGTTTTCTTTTTAAATAAGATATGAAAAGTAGGCATACTATTAAATCCGGATTCTTCGGCAATGGCCTTTAGTGTATAATTAGGATATTCTTTCAGTAACCTGATCGCATGGGTGATTCGCAAATCATTGATATATCCGCTTAAATTAGTTCCGGTGTTTTCTTTTATCATCTTGGCAAAACGCGCATTATTCATTCGCACTAACGGCACCAGATCTTCTCTGGCAAGTTCTGAAGAAAGATATAATTTCTCCTGCATGATGACTGTATTCAACTTATTGAATAATATTCTATTCTCTTGCTCTTCTTCATTCACCTCTGTATTATCTGATACATTTTGTACATCACCTGTTGATTGAACGGAACTTACAATACATGAAACTTTATCTTCTTTTATATCCACATTGCGATTACCATCCCCGGTCACTTTCTCTTTTTCATCAATGCCGGCAATCCGCTCATTGATAAGTTTGACCAAAGTCTGATTTTTATATTTGATAATACAGGTATGACGCCACATTCGCCATAGTATGAATAGAATCAGAACTGTAATGCAAGTGAAAAAGAAAATCGAGATATTCCTGACTTTCAATTGAAAAGCCTGCTCTTTAATAAACTCTTCCTTTTCATTCATTTTATGGACAGTGCTCAATTCCAATGCTGCGTTCTGTTTTTCACGAGTGTTCATACTATCCACTATTGTCAAAATCGACTCACGCAATTCCGCCACCTTTTTAAAGTCATGCAACCCGAGATAAGCCTTCACTTGTTTCTGCAAAACACTTAAATACTGCAAGTTTATAGTATCCTGATGTTGTAATACAGCCCTAAAATTTTCACATATATCAACAACTCTCGCATATTGTTTATTCAGTAACAGATATGGGGTCGCATCATATTGCCCGTCCGGCGTCAAGGCAGCTTTGGTAGACAGATATCGGTTAAAATACTTCTCTGCCTCCATATATAGCTTTTTGAAATGGCAGATATATGCCAATTTTGAATACACATAAGCATATTGCCGGTCAATATACCCTTCCGGAGTCTGATATAACGAATCTATCGCATGAATCAGTTTCTCCCGTTGCAGTCCTATCGCCAAAGCTTCATCATAGCGGGAGTCATCAAGCAGATACCCCATTTTTATCCCATAAAAATACGACAGCATGGCCGCCCCTTCCCTGTCTTTAATATTTTGCAATAACCGGATGGCCGTATCAAAATGTTCGTAACTTCTTTCTTTTAAAGAGAGCATCCTTTCATTTTCACCGATACAGAAAAGTAATTTACTTTCAGCCTTAATATCATTTTGTCTTTGAGCAAATTCAATACCCTGCATTGCATACCTCATACTTTCTTTATATTCACTGAGCAGATTTGAAAGTTCGGCTAAGGCTATCGTCATTTGCAGCAAGTGTTCCGGATTATTTTGTGAAACAGAATCGAGGACATACGATTTCCGGGCATAATCAAACGCCAGTTTATTCATATACATATTACGATAAGCCATGCTACGCAAATCGCTAATAAGGTATGGTAACATGGTTCCCCGATTTTCCGCTTCATCCAATAGTTTCAATGCACGTTCCGGTTCTGCTATGTATATCTGCGAGATATATTCTCTTGTATACAACGAATCGTCACTCGCAACGTCTTTTGCCATTGATAATTGACTGTACAAAAACAGAAACGCAAAAGCATAAGATAAGATAGAGATGTATTTCATTAATTTCCATTATTGCGCTTCAAAAATAGAGCATATTTTCCAAATATTTAGTACGATTTGCCCGACCGGCCATTTAAAAATACTTAAACAGCTTGCAATTACCGGAATATTTCAACGCACTTTATTCTACATAAGAAAACATTATTCCATTAAAAAGACATTGTATCCATACTTTGATATCAATGAAAAAAATCGCGGCAGGAATAGATATATCCGAGCATAGTTTTTCATATCTTTGCGCCTCACTTCATACGACAAGCAAAAGAATCATCCATGCAAGGAATAAAAAACTTAACCCACGGATCCATAAACCGTCAATTATTCAATCTGGCTATGCCTATTATGGCAACCTCCTTCATCCAAATGGCCTATAGCCTGACAGACATGGCATGGGTAGGGCGTTTAGGTAGTGAAGCAGTAGCAGCAATCGGTTCGGTAGGCATACTTACATGGATGTCCGGTTCTATTTCATTATTGAATAAGGTGGGATCGGAAGTTAGTGTCGGACAATCCATCGGAGCGCAAAATCAGGAAGACGCCCGTCACTTCGCTTCACACAATATCACGATCGCACTTCTTATATCCATATGTTGGGGAGCATTGTTGTTTATATTGGCAGGCCCTATTATACGTATCTACGAACTCGCTCCGCATATTACCGACAATGCCGTAACTTATCTCCGGATAGTTTCCACAGCGATGCCTTTCGTTTTTCTTTCGGCGGCTTTCACCGGTATCTACAATGCTGCCGGACGAAGCAAAGTTCCTTTTTATATCAGTGGGACCGGATTAATACTGAATATCGTGCTCGATCCGCTTTTTATTTTCGGATTCGGACTGGGAACTAATGGAGCTGCCTATGCAACCTGGATTTCCCAGGCAACCGTATGCAGTATCTTTATATATCAATTACGTTTCCGTGATGCACTTTTAGGTAGCTTTCCTTTTTTCACTCAACTAAAGAAAAGATATACGCACCGTATTCTGAAATTGGGGCTTCCGGTAGCTACCCTCAACACTTTGTTTGCTTTTGTCAATATGTTCCTGTGCCGCACGGCTTCGGAGCAAGGCGGGCACATCGGATTGATGACCTTTACTACCGGAGGGCAGATAGAAGCCATCACATGGAATACCTCACAAGGATTTTCTACAGCATTGAGCGCCTTCATAGCACAGAACTATGCAGCCGGAAGAACGGAAAGAGTTATAAAAGCATGGCACACCACTTTATGGATGACGGGAATATTCGGTACGTTCTGCACACTCCTGTTTATTTTCTTTGGAAATGAAGTATTTGCCATCTTCGTACCGGAACAGGCTGCTTATGAGGCAGGAGGCGTCTTTCTTCGGATAGACGGATACTCCCAACTTTTTATGATGCTTGAAATTACCATGCAGGGCGTGTTTTATGGTATCGGAAGAACAGTACCGCCTGCCGTCATCAGTATCACATGTAATTACATGCGTATTCCACTTGCCATTTTCTTCGTCCGTTTAGGTATGGGAGTAGAAGGTATCTGGTGGGCAGTTAGTGTAACAACCATTGCTAAGGGATTAATCCTGCTGATGTGGTTCATTATTATACGAAAAAAGGTTCTTTCCATCAACAAAATTGCATAGTTAGTTGTTTTTGAGAGAAAGGAACGACGGCATAACTAAATATTTTTTTATCTTTGTCCTCGTTTTAGAGTTTATCACTAATAAATTAATAAGAAGTATGAAAAAGATTAAGTTTATGGCCTTCTTCCTAAGTATGGCTTTAGTATTCGGAAGTTGTGGATCAATGAACAATACCGCTAAAGGTGGAATGATCGGTGGCGGTTCAGGTGCCGCTTTAGGTGCAATTATCGGTGGTATCGCCGGTAAGGGTAAAGGCGCTGCTATCGGTGCTGCTATCGGTACAGCCGTCGGAGGTACTGCTGGTGCATTGATTGGCCGGAAAATGGATAAGAAAGCAGAAGAAGCTGCCAAAATCGAAGGTGCACAAGTAGAGCAAATCACAGACAACAATGGATTGGCTGCTGTAAAAGTGACTTTTGACTCAGGTATCCTTTTCGGATTCAACTCTTCTACATTGAGCAATGCCGCCAAACAATCTTTGCGTGAATTTGCCGGTGTGTTGAAAAGCGATCCGACTTTAGATATTGCAATCATCGGACATACCGATAAGGTAGGTACGCAGGAAGCCAATCAGAAGGTTTCGAACAACCGTGCTTATGCAGTAGAAAATTACCTGCAATCTTGTGGCGTTCAGCCTTCTCAATTCAAAACAGTAGAAGGTGTAGGTTACTCACAGTATGACGAATCGTTAACAGCTGCTCAAAATCGTCGTGTAGAAGTATACATGTACGCCAGCGAACAGATGATAAAAGATGCGGAAGCCGGTAAGTAAAATACTTCGTATCATACGCAGTCTGCTGCTCTTTTTCTTCCTGTCAACCCTTGTTGCGGTCGTTATTTACCGGTTTGTTCCGGTATATGTTACCCCGCTAATGGTGATCCGGAGTGTGCAGCAGATAGCATCGGGAGATAAACCCACGTGCAAACACACGTGGGTTTCTTTCAATCAGATCTCCCCACATCTGCCTATGGCTGTTATTGCTTCCGAAGACAATCGTTTTGCAGAACATAACGGATTCGATCTCAAGGAAATAGAAAAAGCGATAAAAGAAAATGAAAGTAGAAAGCGAAAACGAGGTGCAAGTACTATCAGTCAGCAAACAGCAAAAAATGTTTTCTTATGGCCCCAATCCTCATGGCTAAGGAAAGGACTGGAAGTTTATTTCACCTTTCTTATTGAAACATTCTGGCCGAAAGAACGGATTATGGAGGTATATCTGAATTCCATCGAAATGGGAAAGGGCATTTACGGGGCACAAGCTGCTGCCCAATATAAGTTCAATACCACAGCCGCCAAATTAACAAAGGGCCAATGTGCATTAATAGCTGCTACGCTACCTAACCCCATACGTTTCGATTCTGCCCATCCGTCGCCTTACATACTAAAAAGACAGAAACAGATCATGAGATTAATGAATCTTGTACCCAAGTTTCCCCCGCCAACTACTCATCACTAAACCTCTTTTGTTTATGATAAAATATTGTTCACTTCTTTTCTCTCTGTTATGCCTGTCAGGCGGAATCAGAGCACAACGCACAGAAATTTACGCACCTCATATTCAGACGGTGCAAGTGGTAGCCAACAATGACATCAACGCTCCTGCCGTCATTACATTGGACAGTAATGATTATATCGAGCTCTCTTTCGATGAACTATCACATGAGTATCACCGATATCAGTACGTCCTCTCCCACTGTAATGCAGATTGGTCTGCTTCCGACCTTTCGGACATCGATTATCTGGATGGGTTCAACAATAATCCGATAGAAGATTACGAAACCTCCATCAATACAACGATGCCTTATACCCACTATCGCCTGACATTGCCCAATAATGAGGTACGCATGAAATTGTCCGGCAATTATCTCATAACAGTTTATGATGATTCGGACACCAGTAAACCTGTTTTCAAAACCTGTTTCCGGGTATTGGACAAGCAAGTCAGTGTATCGGCTACGGTAAGCAGTGATACGGAAATAGATCGCAACAAAGGTCATCAGCAAGTGAGTTTCAATGTCCGGCACAGAGGGTACAATATACGAAATCCACAACAGGAAGTAAAAATTCAGGTAATGCAGAACGGACGGACGGACAATATGGTAACCGGAGTACTGCCTACCTACGTCGGCCCGGACGAACTGCGCTATACACACAATAAAGCCCTGATATTTCCGGCAGGAAACGAATATCGCAGGTTCGAAACAGTCAGTACACGCTATGCTAATATCGGTGTGGAAAGTCTTCAATTCCATGATCCTTATTATCATGCGACGCTGTTTCCAAGCGATCCCCGTACCAGAAATTATAGTTATGACGAAGACCAGAACGGACGTTATCTGATTCGTTACGACGATGCTACGGATAATGAAATCGAAGCAGATTATTTCTTTGTACATTTCAGCCTTCCCTGGGAAGATCCTTTTATGGACGGCAAGTTATACCTGCAAGGAGAGTTTACGTATGACAACTTTAACCAGCAAACGGAAATGAAATATAATAAAGAAACATACGCTTATGAATCGGTACAATTGCTTAAACAGGGTGCTTACAATTATCAATATCTATATGTCCCCAATGGAAGTACAAAAGGGGAAACCGGTCCGGTAGAAGGAAATTACTATGAAACGGAAAACGAATATCTGATTTTAGTATATGCGCGTCCATTCGGCGAACGGTACGACAAATTGATAGGCATGCAACAAGTCAGATTCAGACCTTAGAAACGCTAACTCAATAAAGTATAGACCAAGAATTCTTCTAAGATAAAAAGCCGGAACAGGCTTTATCTTTCATCATTCAGGAGTTAAGGAGCAGCACGATAATCGTATCAGAATCTTTTCTCGATAGACCTTTTGCTTCCCTTAACTCCTGAATCCGATAATCAGGCAAATATATTGCTACGTTCGATATAAGCTATTACATCTCCCTTATTTAAAGTAGCTCCTTGCTGAGCACAAACTTCGACAACGCGGCCTGTAAATCCGGTTAATATTTTCTCATATTCCCCCCACGGAGTAGAAAGGTAACAAAAGACTTCATCATGTTGATATTTACGCCCGATAAACGGTGCGGTGGATGGTCCTTCTACGGAAACCTCCCAAAGTATCTGCCCATTGTCCGGTGCTATAATAGGATCGGCTTTGGCGCGTTTCAGTTTTTTTATTTCTTCCTCCGAATACCCGTTCTTAACCATGGCTGCATCCTTGGCACGTTGCAGATCTTCTTCAAATCGCTTCTTGGCGACACCGGATTTATAATCACGGTATTGCCGGTCATGCATAGCCAACTCGAAAAGTTCCTCGTCATCCGGCCCGTATTCCCAACCATTTTCATCCATCTCCTTTTTATAGTCTTCCAAGGCATCCGGATAATTTTCCTGTGGATCGGTGTCGATAAATTCGTATCCTTTGGAGTGTGCTAATTCGACAATTTCCGGTGCAAGATTACCCGGTAAACGGCCGCTCTTACCCAAAATCATATCCCAAGTATGGTTATCGATCATCGTCCAACGTTCGTCCCCTTTCACCAACTGCATTAAATTCATCAACGCCACATTCTTCACATACTGGCTGAATGGGGTCACTAACGGAGGATAGCCGAGTTTAGGCCACACATACTCCACTTCATCAAAAAGCATCACCAATAGATCATCAATACTCAGCTCCGGCTCGTTTTTACTCTTCAATATCATATTGATACCTGCATGAACACCTTTCAAATCGGCCATCATCGACCCCATCATGCCACCGGGAAGCCCGCATTTCAATAAAAGAGAAGACATCTGCTTATTGGTGGAATCCATGAAATATCCCAAAAAGTCGTCAATGAACTCCTGTGTCATGGCACGCGCTTTCATATAAGCCTTCATATTAATTTCAGGCACATCATATCCTTTGTCCTTGAGCATGGCCTGTACGGATATTACATCCGGATGAACCTTTCCCCACGACATCGGCTCCATAGCCACATCAATAATATCGGCACCATTCTCGCAAACTTCAAGAATGGAAGCCATCGACAGCCCCGGTCCGCTATGTCCATGATATTGGATGATCACTTCGGGATGCCTGTCTTTAATAGCTTTCGTCAACCTGCCCAACATACCGGGACGACCGATACCGGCCATATCTTTCAGACAGATTTCCGGTGCACCGGCCTCTATCAGCTTATCGGCAATATCGGTGTAATATTCTACCGTATGCACCGGAGAATGAGTAATACAAAGAGTAGCTTGTGGAATCATGCCGCCCTCAATTGCGTACTTAATAGAAGGAATTATGTTGCGTACTTCGTTCAGCCCACAAAAAATCCTTGTAATGTCCACACCTTGGGCATGCTTTACTTTATACATCAACCGACGTACATCCGCAGGTACGGGATACATACGCAGCCCATTCAAGCCACGATCGAGCATATGGGTCTGGATGCCGGCCTCATTAAAAGGTTTGGTAAATGCACGCACCGCCTTATTCGGATTTTCTCCATACAAAAGATTCACCTGCTCAAAAGCTCCTCCATTGGTTTCGACACGGGCAAAACAACCCATCTCTATAATCAACGGAGCAATTCGCATTAACTGATCGACACGGGGTTGATACTTTCCGGACGATTGCCACATATCCCGGTAAACAAGACTGAATTTAATTTCCTTTTTCATTGCCGTAATCCATAAAGTGATTTCACATAAAATTGGTTAACACATCTTCTTTCACAAATATATAGACTTATTTGACATAAAGACAATTTTTAGCAAGAAAAAATAAGCCTAATCGGATATGTTTTATATCATATTGTCACAAAATTAAAGGAGCAAAAAGGGGACTTTCCTTCTCACTCCTTACAATTAAGCAATAGCCGTTCCATTTAAAACATTAATTTGATAATTACACGACCGTTTGTCTTTCAGTTTAAAACTATATCTAATTGTACCTATTGATTATACAAAATCTTTCAGTTCCTGCTGTAGCCGTTGGCGTGTGAAAAATATACGGCTCTTTACAGTTCCGAGAGGCAAGCCAAGTTTCTCAGCTATTTCACGGTATTTAAATCCGGAAACATGCATTGAAAAAGGAATTTTATATTCTTTGGGAAGGGCATTGACTACACGATGCATCTCTTTAAGGTCATAGGCACCTTCGGTACTTTCAAAACCGGAATCCTGCGGCAGATTCAAATGGTAAAGATTATCTGTCTGGTCTACAAAAGTCTGGTCACGTACAACCTTACGGTAATTATTAATAAAGATATTACGCATGATGGTATACATCCATCCCTTAAAATTTGTATCCGGGATATATTTTTCCTCGTTATCCAAGGCTTTTAGTGATGTTTCCTGCAACAAATCATTCGCTTCCTCACGGTTAGCAGTCAGTTTATAAGCAAAACGTAGTAACTCTTCTTGAACTCCAATCAAATCCTTTCTGAAACTTAAACTTTTCATATCTAATGGTTTTTACGGTTAATATTTCGTTTTTTTCTCGATGTTGCAAGTTTAAAGGTATTTTCAGACTTCAATAGGGGGAAATCCGTCTTTCTTTGGGGTAAAAACTATCAAAAAACAGTTTTTGGGTGCTTTTTGATAGTTCTCAGGTGCTATTTACGAAAATTATCAGCTGTTTTATTGCAGGAATAGTTACTTTCTTCTACCTTTGGAATATTAATAACTCTAATAAATACACAAAATTATGACTTTATTGATCATTTTAGGAATCATCGTTGTACTTGGAATCATGATCGCCTCTATGTATAACTCACTGGTGAAGTTAAGAAACAACCGTGAAAATGCATTTGCAGATATAGACGTACAGCTTAAACAACGACATGACCTCATCCCACAATTAGTAGATACGGTTAAAGGATATGCCTCTCATGAAAAGGAGACACTCGACCGGGTGATTCAAGCACGCAACGGTGCTATCAACGCTCGTACAATCGACGATAAGATCAATGCCGAAAATCAACTGACCTCAGCCCTTGCCGGTTTAAAAATTACGCTCGAAGCATATCCGGACTTGAAAGCCAATCAGAATTTTCTTCAATTGCAAGAAGAAATCTCGGATATAGAAAATAAGTTGGCTGCCGTTCGCCGTTATTTCAACTCGGCAACGAAAGAGTTGAATAATGCAGTCCAGACATTTCCTTCCAATCTGATTGCCGGAATGTTCGGTTTCCATAAAGAAATCATGTTCGATTTAGGAACAGAACAGCGTGCCAATCTGGAACAAGCTCCCAAAATCAACTTCTAATTCCTCACGGAAAACAGATAAACTATGCAATACGTCGGAATTCAAACACAGCAGAGCAGAAACAATGCACGTTCTCTGTTTCTGTTGTTTCTCTTCCCTTGTCTGGTAGGAGTACTCTCCTATTTGTTCTGTTATTTATTGGTAATGCTCACTCAGGAACAATATGCAGACTACGACCGGATGGATATGATCAACGGAATATTTCTCCAATCCATACCTTATATAATAGGTGGCGTGACAATTTGGTTTCTTATCGCCTATTTTGCCAATACCAGTATTATAAAAGCGGCTACGGGTGCCCAAACCTTGGAGCGTAAAGACAACAAACGGGTCTATAATCTGGTAGAGAACCTCTGCATGTCACAGGGAATGAAAATGCCCAAAATAAACGTTATCAATGACTCTTCACTGAACGCCTATGCCAGCGGTATTAACGAACGGACTTACACCGTAACTCTCTCCCGCGGGATTATTGATAAACTGGACGACCAGGAACTGGAAGGTGTCATAGCACATGAACTGACGCATATCCGTAACCGGGATGTCCGGCTGTTGATTGTCTCCATCGTGTTTGTAGGTATCTTTTCGATGTTGGCGCAGATAGCCATACGATCTATTTATTACAGTTCACGGGCGCGCAGTAGCAATAGCAAAGGGAATGGAGCCATCGTATTAATTCTGATAGCCCTCATCGTTGCCGCTATCGGTTATTTCTTCTCGAGTCTTATGCGCTTTGCCATTTCCCGTAAACGTGAATATATGGCCGATGCCGGTGCTGCGGAAATGACAAAGAACCCGCTTGCTCTTGCCAGCGCCTTACGTAAAATATCTGCAGACCCGGATATAGAGGCTGTGAAACGGGAAGATGTGGCACAGCTCTTCATCGAGCATCCCGGTAAACAAGCTAAAAGTGGATTCAACGGACTTAGCGGATTATTTGCAACCCACCCTCCTATTCAAAAAAGGATTGAGGTATTGGAACAGTTTTAAATTCCGATATAACTAATATTCAGAAGTTATAAGAATATGATGTATGCTTATGCTATAAAAGTTACTCCTGCCAAACATAGTAGCATAAGGACTACTTTCAATATTCCTTTCTTAATTTTTATTTCTTTGAGCTTTTGTAATTACTATGCCTAAAAAAAGACAAAATGTACCAAATATCCACATACTCCCCCATATAAACCCCTCTTCAAAAGGTATTACAACCTCCTCTGTACGGTCAGGATAATACCATAATGAAATTTCACTTCCCTGGAATATAAAAGGATTGTACAATTGCATCCTTACATGACTGCTGTAACGTTTTGTTTTATATTCGATGCGGGCAGTATGCTTGTATCTTACTTTTCGGTTACGATATATTCTCTCCGTTTTCAAATCCGTTACAACTCCTACGGTATGCTCCATTCTGTTTGATTTATCATACAGTCTATAAAGGCTGTATGAACCTGCAATAAATGAAATACTGCCTATAAAAAGCAACAGAAATATAATAACCTTTGATTTCATATACATCACCATTCTTGAAGAGTGTAAAATTACAAAAAAGCCGTGATAATTCATTCAACTTAGGCTTGATCCTTTTTTGACGTAGAATATTTCTTTATCATACATATGAATCAGCAGTTGCTAAGTTAGTTTTGTAACTAACTAATAAACAACAGTATAGTATCCATTCTCCCTCTCCCACGGAGAGGGCTGGGGAGAGGCTGACTGTTTATCAGATTTGAACCCAATATCCGACTACAAATTCGCATTACACATCACTTTCAAACTTATATTTTCAAACAAAATACTATTTTTCCGAACTTTTCGTAGAGGTTATTGTGATTTTTTTATAGCTTTGCCTACATATACATAAAAACACTTTATTTAATTATTTTATGAAACTACTTAAATCTCTCATCCTTTTAGTTGCGATAGCAGTTTCCGTTCCGTCATTCGGACAAGGACTGAAAGCATTCAAGCTAAAAAACGGTCTTTCTGTATATATATGGGAAGACAATACCAAGTCTGATGTCTTCGGATTGGTAGGAGTACGTACGGGAGCAGTAAATGATCCGGCCGAATACACCGGACTTGCTCACTATCTGGAGCATGTAATGTTCAAAGGTACCGATAAAATCGGTACATTGGACTGGGCTGCCGAAGAACCTATTTATAAGAAAATCATCGCTAAATACGATGAAATGGCGAACGAAACCGATCCGGTAAAAAAAGAGGCCATCGGTAAGGAAATCAATGAACTGACTATCGAAGCAGGAAAAGTAAGCGTATCCAATGAATTCTCCAACTTGATGGAAAGCATGGGAGGTAAAAATCTGAATGCTGCAACCGGTATGGATTTAACTTTCTACCACAATTCATTCCCTACATTCCAGATCAATAAATGGCTGGAGATTTCATCACAGCGTTTCCTTAATCCGGTATTCCGTACTTTCCAATCCGAATTGGAGACTGTATACGAAGAATACAATCGCGGACAAGACAATCCAGGACGCGTACAATACGATTTTATCCAAAGCAAAGCCTATGAGGGGCATCCTTATGCACGTTCAGTGCTCGGTTTACCCGAACATTTGAAAAATCCCCGCTTGAGCCAATTAATCAAATTCTATAATGATTGGTATACGGCAGAGAATATGGTGCTGATTCTGGTAGGTAACATCAATGCCAACCAGATCAGTGGACGAATAGCTTCTACCTTTGGCCGTCTTCCTCAAAGAGCAACTCCCGAACGCAAAACCTATCCCGACCTGGATATCAAAGGCCGTACACAATATACTGCCAAAGTGGGCCGTTACCCATCCGTATGCTTAGTATACAAAGGAGTACCGGCAGGTCATCCGGATGAAAAGCCTTTGGAAATAGCTCTTTCACTATTAAGCAATAGCAGTGCAACAGGTGCGCTCGATAAATTATCTATCGATGGTGAAATCACAAACGGATATGCATCCTTGGATGCGAACCGCGAACAGGGCCGTTGCAAGATTTCGGTAACCCCGTTGTATGACGAAAACCAAAGACGCTTTGAATCCAACAAGAGTGCAGAGAAAAAAGCACTGAAAGCCATTCAGCAAATTGCCAACGGTGAAGTGGAAGACTGGATTATCGATGCCATTAAAAGCAATATGTGTCGTGAGTTCGACCGCGTCATGGAATCCAATGAGAATAAAGGGCTTATCCTCTTGCAAGCTTTCATTAACGAAGAAGATTTGGGACAGGTTCTCAACTACAAAGATGAGATCATGGCAATCAATATCGACGATATCAAGCGTGTGGCTAAGCAATATTTAAACAATGACTATCTGGCTCTTTATATAGAAAAAGGCAACTTGAGTAAAGATGCTAAAATAAAGAAACCGGGATACAAACCAATCGAACCTCCTGTTGGAAAACAATCTCTTTATGCACAGCAATTCAAGAGTTTACCGATCGGACAGGTGGAAGAAAAGTTTATGGATTTCAGTGAAGTTCAGACGAAACAAATCAACGACCGTTCCAAACTGTTTTACACATCCAACCCAGAAAATGAAGTATTCAGTCTGACTTTAAAATATGGTGCAGGCGAACGTGTTTTCCCGAAAGTCGGCATTGCCGCCAATCTGATGAACAACGCAGGAATCATGGGAATGTATGAACCTCAAGATTTGAAAAAGGAACTTAGTAAACTGAATGTCAGTTGTGATGTATTTGCGGGTGATGATTATCTGTACATATCTATGCGTGGATACGAAAACAACCTTCCGGAAGCCTGTCAACTGCTTGCCCGCCAGATTTTAATGCCGAAGCTGGACGAAAAACAATTAAGCCGTATTAAAGGTAGCATATTAGGATCACGCCAACAGCGTAAAGAAAATGTTCAGACGTTAGGTGCTGCATTGAATCAATATATCCGCTACGGAGAAAAATCTCCTTTCATAGATGAACTGACAGACAAACAAATCCTGGAATTACAGATCTCTGAATTGACCGGTGACATTAACCGTGCCTCAAATTATGAAGCGGAAATCTATTATACGGGTACATTGCCTTTCGATAATGTATACGAAATCCTGAGTAAAAATCTTCCATTGGTAGCTAATGAGAAACCGACAGATTCACCACAAGTGAAACCGATTGCCCCGGTTACTGAAAACACTGTATATTTCTTACCAAACTCGGATGCAGAACAAGCTCAGATTTATTTCTTTATGCCAACGGCAAATTATGATAAGAAAGATGATGTACTACGTGATGCATTCTATCAATATTTCTCCGGTGACTTTAACGGATTGGTTTTAAGCGAACTCCGTGAAAAACGCTCAATGGTTTATTCGGCATACGGAGTAGTTACCACTCCTGCTCTTCCGGGATATCCGACTACCTTTATCGGGCAGATCGGAACGCAAAATGATAAAGCCAATGAAGCATTAGCCCTCTACATGGATCTGTTGCGCAACATGCCGGAAAACCCGGATCGTATGGATAACATTAAGAGCTATCTGCGTCAGGAAGCATTGACAACACATCCCGACTTCCGTGATAAAGCTCAATACTTCGAACAATACAAGAGAGTAGGTTATACACAAGACCCTGCCATTGAAAATGTACCAAAAATCGATGCTTTGACTTTTGATGATATAATGAAATATTATAAAGAAAATATCAAAGACAAACCGATAGCTATCGGTATCATGGGTAACCCTAAGGATATCAATGTAGACGAACTGAAGAAATTCGGTAAAGTAATAAAATTATCAGAAAAGAAACTGTTCAATTCTAAAGATGCTTTATTCTAAAATCCGGTAGTTTTACCTGATATCGGTTATAATTGATCCCCGTTTGTATGGTGTGCAAACGGGGATTTTTATATTAGCTCCCCTCCTCTTCGCTATGTTATACTTCTGTTTAATTTCATTAAATAAAGTGCAGTTAATCTGTATTTTAGTATCTTTGGACTGTTAGTAATAAAAAAGAGTAGCGATATGAAAACGAATCAACGTATTATTATCATCTTAATGTTCATGATGATGGCCGGCCTATCCGACATTTATGCTCAAAACAAGAGAGAGATAAAAGAACAGAGAGAGCAAGCTATCAAAGAGCAGATCATAGCCGAGAAGTATAAGATCAGTGTAAACACAGCCTACCCCCGTCGAGGGAGAACCGTTCATTTATCATCCCCTTATTCTGTGGAAATAAGGAATGACTCCGTTATTTCCTATTTACCTTTTTACGGACGAGCTTATTCAATTCCTTATGGTGGAGGAGAGGGATTGATATTTCAGGCACCACTCGATGAATACGAGATGGAAATGAATAAAAAAGGAACAGCAAAAGTTAAATTTACAGCTCGTAGCCCGGAAGATAAGTTCACGTTCAATCTTACTATCTATTCCAACGGTTCGGCAAGTATCAATGTCAATATGCAAAACAGAGAATCTATAAGCTTTTCGGGAGAAATGGAGTAAATAATGTGCCAATATGTCAATGTGCCAATGTGCCAATTGGCTGCGCTACTTTCTATTGGTATATTGATAAATTGGTACATTGATCACATTGGCATATTATATCATTGGCATATTGGCACATTATTTCATTGGCACATTATTCCTCCTCTCCTTTCAATATCGGAAGGCAAATTTGATATTTCACAGCCAGAATACGGGTTATGAACACACTGCATCCGCTTATAATTTGTGTGATCATCGTATCTATTCCTAAAAGATGACACAACCAGTAGACAATGCCCCCCACCACACAAGCCATTGCATAAATTTCCTTGCGAAATATCAAGGGAATTTCATTGATAAACACATCACGAATTACTCCACCGGCGGCACCGGTGATACTGCCCATGATAATAGCTACCCAAAAAGGATATCCCAACGCTATACTTTTTCCCACACCGACTACGGTAAATAAGGCGAGCCCTACACTGTCAAATATAAAAAAAGTATTGTGCAGATGAATTAAGTGTTTACCGAAAAAAATAACCCACAACAAAGCCATTCCGGTACAAATAAGATAGACAGGATCCGTCATCCATCCCGGAGTGACGTCCAGCAATACATCACGGATCGTACCACCTCCAATGGCAGTGGCCAACCCCACCACATATGCTCCGAACCAATCAAAACGCTTGGCAGAAGCTAAACGGATACCACTGATTGCAAAAGCAAACGTACCTATAAAATCAAGAATCTGAACAAATGTCGGCATATCTAAAGTTTTTTGTCTACAAAGGAACAAATAATTCCGCAAGAAAGCGTACATTTGTTTCTTGAAAATAGACGGAAGAACGATATAATATAGATAAAAGAACGATATGAAAATAACTATTGTTGCCGGAGCACGCCCTAACTTTATGAAAATAGCGCCTATCACGCGTGCCATCGATGCTGCACGGGCGCAAGGCAGAAGTATCTCCTACCGGTTGGTATATACCGGAAAGCGTGAGGATACCAGCTTGGATGCTTCCTTGTTTGCCGATCTTCATATGAAAGAACCCGATGTATTTTTGGGAGTGACCGACAGCAATGCCACTCAACTGGCTTCCGGCATAATGGTTGCATTCGACAAAGAGCTGACCGAGAATCCGGCCCATATCGTTCTTGTGGTAGACGATCTCACAGCGACAATGAGTTGCGCCATCGTTGCCAAAAAACAAGGTATCAAGGTAGCGCACCTTGTTGCCGGTACCCGTTCGTTCGACATGAATATGCCTAAAGAAGTAAACCGGATGATAACGGATGGATTATCGGATTATCTCTTTACAGCCGGTATGGTAGCCAACCGTAACTTGAATCAGACGGGAACGGAAAAGGAAAATGTATATTATGTGGGAAATATCCTTATCGATAACATCCGTTACAACCGGAATCATTTTATCCGCCCGCTTTGGCTTTCCGTATTGGGAGTAAAGGAAGGAGACTATATACTGCTCACCCTCAACAGACGTGTACTTCTGAACAATAAAGAGAATCTGCGCCGGCTCATGGAAACGATCTTGGAAAAGGCGGCCGGTATGCCGGTTGTCGCTCCTGTCCATACCTACGTACGTGATGCTATCAAAGGGCTCAGCATTTCGGCTCCGAACCTGCACATCATGCCACCGCAAAGTTATCTTTCTTTTGGATATCTGATGAATAAAGCCAAAGGTATTATTACGGATTCGGGTAATGTGGCCGAAGAATCCACCTTTTTAGGAATCCCCTGCATTACACTTAACAACTACTCCGAACACCCGGAAACCTGGCGCATCGGAACCAATGAACTGGTTGGAGAAGACCCGGCGGCACTGGGCAAAGCAATGGATGTATTGATGCGGGACGAATGGAAACACGGCGAACTGCCCGAACGCTGGGACGGACGGACAGCCGACAGAATTGTACAGATTTTGTTGTCCTGATTCTTGCGTTCACATCATTAATCAGGTTTCTTTTGAGATAAGAAATTACACAAATAACCTAATTTATAAAAAGCAAAAAGCTTCAACGAAGGTTTTCGGCTGGTAAGATTGCTTACCAGTCTTTTTTCAATCTGCCGGAACAGAAAAGCAACCAAAGGAGCCATTCCTAAACGTTTTACACAAGCATACCACCGCAATAGCTTGACATGCGAATGCATCTGTTCGATATGTCCGTCCAAATTACGGACCGCCCGGCGGATTTTCATCAGAAATTGCTCACTATTCTCTTCCACCAGATGATAGACCGGATTGTCGATGTGTAGAATCTCTACTCCGGCCTGCTCCAGTTGCATGCCAAACAGAGTATCCTCGTATCCCAGATGAAACGTCTCATCAAAACGGACTTTCAGAAAAGCATCCCGGCATATCATAAAATTCATACTGATAAATCGATTATAAGGTTCCTTGTTTCTCTGCCCGGCAGATTGTTCTTCAACAGCCATTCCGTATTTATAACGCAATATGGCATTGGCAGGAATACTCTTACGCGGATAAATGAATCCGCCACAAACCACCCGGCCGGTACGCGCCACTTGCAGATATTCCTCCAAAAACGAATCCGATACGGGCATAACGTCCGAATCCAGAAACAACAGATAAGGATATCGGGCTTCTGAAGCCAGATAATTACGAATACGTGCAGGCCCTTGATTCTCTTCTTGTTGCAGATAGCGACATCCTTGCCACTCTGTCATTTTGCGATTTTGCTGACGAATGTTTTCGCATGACGCGTCATCTGCCAACAGAATTTCAAAAGGTATTCGCAAAGCGATTGCTTGTTTGTACATCTTTTCGATCAGAGACAAACAAACAGCATTGTAAGTAGGTATCAGTATAGAAATCATTATCAATCATAATTATAGGAGACAAAAGTAATACAAAAAAGGTTATTAAGAACAAACTATTCGAGAGTTATTTACTAACTTTGCCGACTCATGTTGAAGTATATGATGAAACAACGATATAAGAAGCACATTTTACTATTCTTGCTCGTATTTTCTGCCGCATCCTCTTTTGCGCAGTTAAAAGGAGTTATCACCGACTCGATTACGCACGAGCCTTTAATGTATATTTCGGTTTATTACGAAGGAAAAGGCGTGGGCGGAGTATCCAACGCCAACGGCGAGTATCAGATTGAAACACGAAAAGGATGGAACGAAGTCACATTCTCATCTGTCGGTTACCGCACGAAAGTAATAAAAATCACTCCGGGACAAAAAGTATTGAATGTACAGATGGCTCCGGACGATGTGATGTTGACGGAAGTGGTTGTAAAACCCAAGAAAGAGAAATATTCGAAAAAGAATAACCCGGCCGTGGACTTTATGCGGAAAGTCATCGAGCACAAAAAGGCACAAAGGCTGGATGAGAACGAATATTACCAGTATGACCAATACGAGAAGATGAAGATGTCTCTCAATGACATCACTCCCGAAAAAATGGAGAAAGGAATCTATAAGAAATATTCATTCCTTCTGGATCAGATCGAAGTATCCGAAGCCACTAACAGTCTTATTCTTCCTATCTCGATACAGGAGACTGCATCACAAACGGTATTCCGCAAAGATCCGGAAAGCAAAAAGACAATTATCAAAGGAATGAATTCCAATGGTATCAATGAATTCTTTTCTACAGGTGACATGCTCGGAACGGTATTACAGGATGTTTTTACCAATGTGAACATCTACGATGACGAAATCCGTCTGCTGCAAAGACGTTTTACCAGCCCCATTGCCAAAGAAGGAATCAACTTCTACAAATATTACCTAATGGACACTTTGACGGTGGACAAAGATACGTGTGTACATCTGACTTTTGTGCCGCAAAATTCACAGGACTTCGGTTTCACAGGACACCTGTACGTACTGAAAGATTCTACCTATGCCGTAAAGAAATGCATAATGAACTTACCTAAAAAGACAGGCGTGAACTTTGTAAACCAACTGAACATCGTACAGCAATACGAGCAATTACCCAACGGGAACTGGGTATTGATGGACGACGATATGCTGGTAGACCTTGCATTGGTAAAATCGACGGGGGGGATACAGGTACAACGGGTGACGAAATACAGCAACTATAAATTCGACCCCATTGAACCGCGTATGTTCCGCCTGAAAGGATCGGTTATAAAGGAGGCAGATATGCTATCTAAGAGTGACGAGTACTGGGCTGAAGTCCGCCAAGTACCGTTGAGCAAGACCGAAAGTACCATGGATGTATTCATGAACCGGATTGAACAGATTCCGGGATTCAAATATATCATTTTCGGTGCCAAAGCTGTGATTGAGAACTTCGTAGAAACTACCGGTCCCAAAAAGCCGAGTAAGTTCGACTTCGGTCCCATTAATACTACCATATCGAATAACTATGTAGACGGACTCCGCCTGCGACTTAGTGGTATGACGACTGCCCATCTCAATCCGCATTGGTTCGTAAACGGATATGGCGCCTATGGTTTCAAAGACCACCGTTGGAAATACAGTGGAACGCTGACTTATTCTTTCAATAAGCGCGACTATGTAGTATGGGAATTCCCCAAGCACTACATTTCCGCCACTTATAGTTACGATGTGATGTCGCCAATGGATAAATTCCTGTTTACGGATAAAGATAATGTATTCCTCTCTTTCAAAACGACTACCGTAGACCAGATGTCATACATGCGTGACATAACCGTCAACTACGAACTGGAAACTCAGACAGGTTTCGGTGTAAAAGGAATGCTCCGCCACCGTAATGACGAACCGACAGGAAATCTGAAATACTATGCCAATAACAGCAGTGCCGATAAAATGCCACTGCCCGACGAGCAGCCTATTCACGATATCACCACCACCGAAGTAAGCGCCACTTTGCGTTATGCTCCGGGTGAAGCGTTTGTCAACTCCAAGCAACGCCGTATTCCGGTATCACTGGATGCTCCGGTCTTCACGCTGACGCACACTTCCGGCTTCAAGGGAGTACTTGGAGGAGAGTATAACTTTAACCGTACGGAAGCCAGTATCTGGAAACGATTCTGGTTGCCCTCTTCTTGGGGAAAGGTAGATGTCAGCCTTAAGGGAGGTGCCGAGTGGAATACCGTGCCTTTCCCGTTACTGATATTGCCGGAAGCCAACTTGTCGTACATCACTCAGCGTGAGACATTTTGTCTGATCAATAATATGGAGTTTTTGAATGACCGTTTCGCCTCCCTTTCCCTATCGTATGACATGAACGGAAAACTGTTCAACCGCATACCATTGCTGAAAAAACTTAAATGGAGAGAAATGGTTCGTTTCCGCGCCCTTTGGGGAACGCTGACGGATAAGAACAACCCTTTCAAGAGTGATAATCCCGAATTATTCCTCTTCCCGATGCGCGACGGACAATATACAAGCCACGTGATGGACCCGAAAATCCCTTATATGGAGGCGAGTGTAGGAGTTTATAATATTTTCAAACTACTGCACGTAGAATATGTACATCGTCTGACTTATCGTAATAATCCCGACATTAACAAATGGGGAATACGATTTATGGTGATGATGACGTTTTAAAACAGGCAGAGCCTTTTTCTTAGTTGAAAGTTGAGAGTTGAAAGTTGAAAATTGCTATGCAGCGTGATAGTATTAATCATTGCAAATTGGGTGAGTAATTGCAGACTAAGTGAGTTAATTGCAGACTGGGTGACTGAGTAAGTGCTGACATTAGTTTTCAACTAAATGAGAGTTTTAACCGGTTGATGGTTATCTACGTTGCCACGCTGCATAGTAACTTTCAATTTTCAACTCTCAACTTTCAACTAAGGAAAGGACTTTCAACCGGATAAATAAGAGTTTTAACTAAATAAGAGTTTTAATCGATTGATGGTTATCTACGCTGCCACGCTGCATAGTAACTTTCAACTTTCAACTCTCAACTTTCAACTAAAAAAACGTGCAACCATTAGCAGAACGGCTTCGACCGAAGACATTAGATGAATATATAGGCCAGAAACATCTGGTAGGCCCTGGTGCTATCCTGCGGAAGATGATCGATGCGGGAAGGATATCTTCTTTTATTCTTTGGGGACCTCCCGGAGTAGGGAAAACAACGTTGGCTCAAATTATAGCCAATAAGTTAGAGACTCCTTTCTATACATTGAGTGCGGTGACTTCCGGAGTAAAGGATGTGCGCGAAGTAATCGACCGTGCGAAAAGTAATCGTTTCTTTTCGCAAGCAAGCCCGATACTTTTTATCGATGAGATCCATCGCTTTAGTAAGTCACAACAAGATTCGCTGTTGGGAGCAGTGGAGAACGGTACGGTGACACTGATAGGAGCTACTACCGAGAATCCGTCGTTTGAGGTAATCCGTCCTCTCCTTTCGCGCTGTCAGCTTTACGTCTTGAAATCTCTTGAAAAAGACGATTTGTTGGAATTGCTACAACGTGCCATTGCTACGGATGCGGTGTTGAAAGAACGCCGGATCGAATTGCGGGAGACGAATGCCATGCTTCGTTTTTCCGGAGGTGATGCACGCAAACTGCTGAATATACTTGAGCTGGTAGTCGAATCGGAAGCAGAAGAGACCGTAGTCATTACCGATGACATGGTGACCGAACGATTGCAGCAAAACCCGCTCGCCTACGATAAAGACGGGGAAATGCATTATGATATCATCTCCGCATTCATTAAATCCATTCGTGGAAGTGATCCCGATGGTGCCATCTACTGGCTGGCCCGCATGGTGGAAGGCGGTGAAGATCCTGCTTTCATAGCACGCCGCCTGGTTATCTCGGCTGCAGAGGACATCGGGCTTGCCAATCCGAATGCCCTGCTTCTTGCCAATGCCTGCTTTGACACACTGATGAAAATAGGTTGGCCGGAAGGAAGGATTCCTTTGGCGGAGACCACTATCTACCTGGCTACAAGTCCTAAAAGTAATTCGGCTTACAGTGCTATCAACGACGCTCTTGCGCTGGTACGCGAAACCGGTAGCCTGCCCGTCCCCCTGCATCTGCGCAATGCACCGACCAAACTGATGAAGCAATTAGGATACGGACAAGAATACAAGTATGCGCATAGCTACGAAGGCAATTTCGTGAAACAGCAATTCCTGCCCGATGAACTGAAAAACAAACGTATCTGGCAACCGCAACATAATCCGGCAGAACAGAAACATGCCGAACGGATGCAACAGTTGTGGGGTGACCGATACAAAGAGAATAAATAAAAAATATCCCGAACTGAAAAAAATACTAAAAACACCATGAGAATTATCCGGCTGTTTGCCCTGCTCCTATCGTTTCTGAGCATAACATCATCTGCCTTTGCACAAAACAAGAAACAAAAAAACTACATTCCCTGGAGCAATGGAGAACTTTTGGTTTCTGAAGAAGGACGATACCTGAAACATCGGAACGGTACCCCTTTCTTCTGGCTGGGCGATACCGGCTGGCTACTCCCCGAACGATTGAACCGCGATGAAGTTGAATACTATCTGGATCAATGCCAACGTCGCGGATATAACGTGGTACAAGTACAAACCATGAATGATGTTCCGTCCATGAACATCTACGGGCAATATTCCCTACCCGACGGTTTTAATTTTGCGAACATCAACCGAGAGGGCGTTTACGGATATTGGGATCACATGGACTACATAATCCGCACGGCTGCCCGAAAAGGAATTTATATCGGTATGGTATGCATCTGGGGAGGGCCTGTTAAAGCCGGAAAGATGTCGGTAAAAGAGGCACAGGCTTACGGAAAATTCCTATCTGAACGGTACAAGGACGAACCGAATATCATCTGGATTATTGGAGGAGATATCCGTGGCGATGTAAAAAGAGAGGAATGGGAGGCTTTGGCCACTACGCTGAAATCAATTGATAAGAAACACCTTATGACGTTTCATCCGCGAGGCAGAATGACTTCTGCAGAATGGTTCGCTGATACTTCCTGGATGGACTTCAATATGTTTCAGAGCGGACACCGCCGTTACGGACAGCGTTTGGGAGATAAAGAGTATCCCATTGAAGAAAATACGGAAGAAGATAACTGGCGCTATGCAGAACGTTGTCTCGCAATAACTCCTCTGAAGCCCGTCATCGACGGAGAACCGATCTACGAAGAAATCCCTCATGGCCTGCATGACGAAAACGAGTTGAGATGGAAAGATCATGACGTACGGCGTTACGCTTATTGGTCGGTTTTCGCCGGCTCTTTCGGGCATACTTACGGTAATAATTCCATCATGCAGTTTCTTAAACCGGGGGTAACCGGCGCATATGGCGCAAAGAAGCCTTGGCAGGAGGCTATGAATGATCCCGGCTTCAATCAAATGAAATATTTGAAGAACCTTATGCTTACTTTTCCGTTCTTTATACGTGTACCAGATCAAACGATCATCGCCGGCACAAACGGAGAACGTTACGATCGTGCCATAGCTACACGTGGAGACGACTATCTGCTGGTATACAATTATACCGGACGACCGATGCAAATCGACCTCCGTAAAATCAGTGGAACCCGAAAATCCGCATGGTGGTATACAGCCAAAGACGGCAAATTGGAATACATCGGAACGTTTGACAACGGCATACATGAATTTCAGCACCATAGCGGTTACAATAGTGGAAACGATCACGTACTGATTGTAACGGATAGTAGCCAGAACTATGTACAGAAGGAATGGACCGAACTACCGGACGCACAACAAAAATGGATAAAATAATGGTTCAGAATGATCCATTCTGTCCGGAATAAAATATAAACCGACTCGAATAATAACCATTAAACGAACGAATATGAAAATTGTAGTATTAGACGGTTATGCCGCCAATCCCGGTGATTTATCCTGGGAAGGTCTGAAAACGTTGGGCGAATGCACGATTTACGACCGCACTGCTCCCGAAGAAGTATTGGAACGTGCTGCCGGTGCAGAAGCGATCCTTACAAACAAAGTAGTAATCACCGCAGAACAGATGGCAGCCCTACCCGATTTGAAATATATCGGAGTACTGGCTACCGGATATAACATCATAGACATCAACGCAGCCCGCGAACGCGGAATTGTCGTTACCAATATCCCGGCATACAGTACCCCCTCCGTGGGACAAATGGTATTCGCCCATATCCTGAATATCACCCAGCAAGTGCAGCATCATTCTGAGGAGGTACGCAAAGGCCGGTGGACGAATAATGCGGACTTCTGTTTTTGGGATACTCCGCTCATCGAATTGCTTGGAAAAAAGATCGGCCTCATCGGTTTGGGACAGACAGGCTATAACACCGCCCGCATCGCTATCGGCTTCGGTATGAAAGTATGGGCTTATACTTCCAAGTCGCGTTTGCAACTGCCGCCGGAAATAAAAAAGATGGAACTCGACCAGATATTCCATGAATGCGACATTGTGAGCCTACATTGTCCACTGACGGAGCAGACACGGGAATTGGTAAATGCCCGCAGACTGGCTTTGATGAAACCGACCGCTATACTTATTAACACAGGACGCGGGCCGTTGGTCAATGAACAAGATCTCGCCGATGCACTTAATAACAACCAGATTTATGCTGCCGGAGTAGACGTATTGTCTACTGAACCACCACGTGCGGATAATCCGTTGCTTACGGCACGTAATTGCTACATCACCCCGCACATTGCCTGGGCTACTACTGCTGCCCGTGAACGGTTGATGGGAATTATGCAAGAAAACCTGAAAGCCTATATAGCAGGAAAACCGGTAAATAATGTGGCAAAATAATAAGTATTTCATCCTTATATTTACACAGACCTTTTACTAAAGGATAAATTACAACAGAAAAAGACGGATAAGCAACTTAGTACATTGCTTATCCGTCTTTTCATAATCAACTCACCTATTTAGTAAGCGTGACCGCCTTCGTCCATCTCTTCGGCATCGATCTTCTTCTTATCAATACTACGCCATGCATAAAATATATAAGCAATGACAAAAGGCACGAGAATAGACACATACGCCATTGTCTTGAGAGTAAACTGGCTGGAACAACTGTTGCTCAACGTCAGCGAACTCTGGATATCAGTAAACGATGGATAATAAGCAGTGTTATTATATCCGGCCGTAAGCAGTAAAGCAAGCACGGTAAGAATCGTACCGATCCCGGCAAACCATATTCCTTTATCAAAACCCTTCTTCAAAAGGGTACGCAAAATACCGAACAGTACCAACACCACTCCTAACAGAAAAATCCCTAAAACAACAGGCATCTCCAAAAAGTTCGTCAAATACTTATACGGCTCCATATACACCTCTTTCGTGTCCGGATTCACCGCATAACCGTCAGCGAGCAATGTGCGGATAACGAATGCCAAGAAAAAGATAAGAAAAAGCGCTGTATTTCCATATATAGAACGACGGCATTTTGCCACCAGCTCCTCATCGGCAATATTATTGATAAAATAAAGTGCACCCAGAATACGTGCCAAGAAAAATACAGCCAGTCCAAGAATAACATTCCACGGATTAATCAATGCATCCAGCCCGTGCCATCCATTACCCCATTGGCTGATGACAGGCATAATTGCATTCCCCATGTTCGCCTTGTTGATATAGAAATCAGAACCGGTAAAGAAAGTAGCTACGGCGCCACCCAACAATAACGGTCCTACCACTCCATTGATTACCAAAAACACCTGATATGTCTTTTTACCCAACAAATTGCCGGCCTTACTCTGAAACTCATAACTGACCGCCTGCAATACAAAGCTGAATAGGATAATCATCCAAAGCCAATATGCACCGCCGAAACTCGTACTGTAAAACAGAGGAAACGAAGCAAAGAAAGCGCCACCGAACGTCACCAGTGTAGTAAACGTAAACTCCCACTTGCGACCGGTGGAGTTAACCATCATCTTACGATGTTTTTCTGTCTTTCCCAAACAGAAAAGCAAGGAATTACCACCCTGCACAAACAACAGGAACACAAGTATGGCTCCTAACAGAGAAACTATCAGCCACCAATAATGTTGAAGAAATATATATGTACTCATACTTTTAGCAGTTAGAATTTAATAGTTAGAACTTAGTAACTGGAATCGTCTTCAGAAACCTTCGGGCCTTTCTTTATCTCACGTAGCATAATCCCTATCTCGGCAATCAGCATGACAGTAAAAAGTATCACAAAGATAAAGAAAGTAGCTTGCACAGACCCGACATCCAATTTAGAGATCGCAGCCGAGGTTGGCAACATATCGCGAATAGCCCAAGGCTGGCGTCCGCATTCAGCTACAACCCAACCGGCCTGTCCGGCGATATACCCCAACGGAATCGTCCAAAGGGCAATATATTGCATCCAACGCATTTTAGATAAATCCTTCTTGTATACAAAGAAAAGAACAACTATAAAAAACAGGATGAAATATCCTCCCAACATCACCATCACACGGAAAGCATAAAAATTGAGAGGGACATTGGGTATCAATTCGTGTACATCCTTAATATATCCATAACCAAAATACGGTACATTTTCCATCAACACGGAATAGGCAACCTTTGCATCCGCTTCATTGCCCACCGCTTTGGCAGCTTTATAGGCGTCCAGTGCGGCAATGGCAGTCCGTCCCCGCTCTATCTTTTCAGTTGCAGAAAGGGCGATCGTACCGTCTTTCTGCACATAACCTCCCTCTATGATATTGTTGATACCGGGCACAAAAGCATTCATCTCACGCTCTGCCAATAAGGAAAGTAATTTGGGAACTTCGATACGGAAAAGAAAAGGATCCACTCCATCGTCATACGATTTCTTTTCGGGATTCAGCATACCAACAGCCACCAGCCCTGCCCCCTCTTGTCCTTCATAATAGCCTTCCACGGCCGCCAATTTCATCGGTTGCGTCTGTGCAATCTGATAACCGGAACCGTCTCCTGTCCATAAAGAGAGTAAAGAAGCAACCAATCCAAAGATTGCACCGATCTTAATGCTCGACATGGCAAATTTCGTATCACGCTTCTTCAAAAGAAACCAACAACTGACACCTACCACAAAAATAGCTCCTAATACCCAACCGCTCAATACCGTATGAAAAAACTTATTGACCGCTACCGGAGAAAAGGCCACCGCCCAAAAATCTACCATCTCATTGCGGACACTATCCGGATTGAACTCCATGCCTACCGGATTTTGCATCCAGGCATTGGCAACAAGAATCCACCAAGCAGAAATCGTAGCTCCCAATCCGGTAAGCCAGGTAGAAGCAAGATGAAAACGTTTGCTTACCTTTTCCCATCCAAAGAACATGACAGCAATGAATGTGGCTTCCATAAAGAAAGCAAGGATTCCTTCGATTGCAAGCGGGGCACCGAAAATGTCGCCTACAAACCAAGAATAATTGCTCCAGTTGGTTCCGAATTCAAACTCGAGTATCAAACCGGTAGCTACTCCGACGGCAAAGTTTATACCAAAAAGTTTCATCCAAAACTTAGCGGTATTCTTCCAGAATTCCTTACCCGTTTTGTAATACAGCGTTTCCATGATACCCATCACTACTGCCAATCCGAGAGTGAGCGGAACAAAAATCCAATGGTACATGGCGGTCATTGCAAATTGGGCTCTCGACCAATCAATCAATGAGGTGTCAATACTTTCAATCATATTATTTTGTAGTTAGTTGTTAAAAATCAGTAGGAAAGGTACAGAAATGACACAACCGTTCAATCCGAAGGAGGAATAGCCCGCCGGATGAGTTCGTCTCCTACATATTCGCTCTTTTCTTTATCCGTGGAAAGATGTCCCAAATAATTAGGGAAGAAGAAGATCTTGAGTATGAAGAACATAATAAATAGTTTCACTATAATAATAAGCCATAGCGTACGACCGAGAGTCATACTGCGAAAGCCTTCAAGATAGAAGTTCCAGACATTCATAAGTGTATTCTTCATATATCAAAGCGTGTAGAAATTGATAACTGTCGCTAAAATACAATTTATATGAAGATTAACAAACAAAAAGAAGAAAAGGTTCAAAAAATAGTGAGTAGTGACCAGTGATTAGCCGGCTGCGCTGTGATGCTGCATGGCACTAATCACCTATCACTAATCACCATTCCGGCTAATCACTTATCACTACTTATTCATTTTTAATACTGTTCACCGGATTCTCATTGGCAATATGCCAGGCTCTGAGCACCACACAAAGTATAATAAGTAACAGCACACCGATACCTAACGCTATGAACCATAAAGGCGAAAGTAACTTACTATCCGCAAACTGTTCCAACCATACCCCGGATACGTACCAAGAAAAGGCGATGCCTATAACAACCGCACCGACGGCAACTTTTAATATATCTATAGTCAATAAATACAAAATGGAAAATGCAGCGGCACCATTCACTTTACGAATAGCAATTTCTTTACTACGGCGCACCGTTTCATTATTTACATAACCTATTAACCCCATGAGAACGATAAAAAGGATGCAACAAGAAGTAATCCAAACGACATTCCGGAAACGGTATACATCTTTATAGTTCATACTTTGGATGGTAGAATAAGAAGTGAATTCCAACGTAGACATCGGATACGTTTCTTTAATAAAAGTATTCAGCCGTATCAGATTCTCGTCCATCGGTTCCTTCAAGCGCACGTTATAAGCAAAATTATGTTGGTCATTATATATAAAAGCCGTACAGGTTTGCCCTAAAAAGAAACCCATATTACGTATATCCTCAATGACACCGACCACCGTAGGCTGGCTGTCGAGCCCCACCCATCCCGGTTCGACGGGTAAACGCTGCCCTAAGGCTTTGTCTTCCCATTTCATTATTTCCACTACCTTGCGGCCTATCACAGCTTCTCCTTTATGCGACGGCCAGTTCCCCTCTACCAATTTTATACCCACCGCCTGCGGGAAACCTTTGGAATATCTTTGGAAATGCAGCGGGCAGATGAAATTTCCTTTCGTATCCAGCAGCCTTGTTGTGCCATAATGTGACAATAGCGATTCGGAAGAACGTACTACCGATTCTACATACGGCTGCCGACGGATTGCATCTTCTATTCCCTGCAAATCTTCGGTTCTATACTTTCCTGTTACCAACCTCTCCGTATCGAAGCCAAGATGGCGGGTAGTCAGGTCATGATATTGCCAGATAGTAGTGAGCAACATACCAAAAATAAACGATACACCCACAAATTGCACAAACAGCAATCCGCGTTTCCATGTACGTTTAGCATCGGCATAGCGGCGGAAGATTTGCGTCACAGGAATGTGGGCAAACATTCGTCCCGGCAAAACGCCCGCTACAAAGAAAAGCAGCAATACCGTCAATCCGGGTACCCAAAGATTCTGCCATACAAACAGGTCCGGCAAACGAACACTCAGCAAGTCTTCTATTCCTTCACGGAAGTTGTACATCAAAAGCAGGCATAGCAATGCAGAGGTAAAGACAAATAGGGCAGTCTCCCATAAAAACATCTCCAACACCCGTGCATCATTAGCACCACAGCATTTGTGGATACCTACCGCCTTTGCCCGGTGGCCCAAAGAGGCAACAGCCGCCAACACATAATTCATGATCGAAACAAAGAATATAGAGAACCCCAATGTTCCCAATATCACCAATAGGCGAATGCTTCCGGGCATACTGAGATGGATGTCCGGCAAGGGAATCACGTTGTATTCGACGGTGGTATCCGATCCCTGCCGCGTACTCTTATACTTCTCCACCGCTTTCTGTATTTGTCCGTTCATAACCTTCACATCCCCCGGGTGTTTTAAACGGAAAAAGATGTAATACATGTCATTGCGCCCCCAAGTGCCACGCCCAAATCCAAGTTCTTCCAATGTGAGCATAGAGATGGCAATATTATGCGGAAAGACGGTATTTCCGGGTATATCCTGATAAATTCCGCGTACCGTAATCTCCTTATTTCTAAGTATCGAAAACGTTTTCCCCAAGGGATCCTCGTCACCGAAAAGCTCACGCGCCTTACTCGCAGATAAAAAAGCAGATCCAGGCTGTCCCAACTCACGTGGATTCCCCTTTAGAACTTCTAAGCCAAGTGTGTGGAAAAAGAGGGTATCGACATACATAATGGCTACATCCTCTAACTTTTTGTCACCAATGTAAAGCTCCGGTTGAAAGAAATTCAAGCCCGCAGTTGCGCTTTCCACAAGTTCGGGTAATGCTTCCCAAAGGTCGGCAGCAGCAGGATAAAATACAGTATAGTCATATCCATTATCGGGTATATTGTTTTTAATATACCGGTTACGCAATAACACCACGTTGTCCGGCTCCTTGTAGAAATTCTCATAATTCAGCTCATAGGCAATCTGAGAAAAAAGCAGAACCCCTATCAACAATCCCAATGTGAGGGACACCAATTTTATAATATTATTCCCGCGTCCTCGCAACAGAATCCGAATGGTATAATAAAGGTGTCGCATAAAATTATCACTACTAATCACTTATCACCACTTATTCATTTTTAATACTGTTCACCGGATTCTCATTGGCAATATGCCAGGCTTTGAGCACCACACAAACGATAATCAATAATTGAATGAACAAGGCTGTACCTATAAAAAGTAACGGATTCAATTCTATTTGTTCAGCAAACTGATCGAGCCAAGCTCGTCCGGCAAAATAAGAAACAGCCGTACCGATTAGAATGGAGAGAACGGAAACATATAAGATATCACGTGTCAACAAGCGCAACACATGGAAGGCTTCCGCCCCATTGACTTTACGAATGGCTATTTCCTTGCTTCTGCGTTGAGTCTCATCGTTCACATAACCTATTAATCCCATAATCACGATAAGCAGAATGAAACAAGAAGTTATCCAGACAGAATTACGGAAACGGTATACATCTTTATATAGGTCTTTTACCATATGATCTACCGACATGAAATGCAAGGATACATCGGGAAAAGTTTTCTCCATATACTCATTCAAGCGTTTTAAATTCTCATCAAACGGTTCTTTCAAACGGACATCAAATGTATGGTTAGCCTGTTCCTCAGTACCTATCAGGATAATGGGTGACTGAGCGGCATAAAAACTCTCGTTACGGATATCACGGAATACACCGACTACCGTTCCCGCTACATTGTTTACTCTTTTTCCCACAGCGCCATCTGTCCATCTCATCAGGCGTACAAGTTCTTCATTGACCAGCAAATCTCCCCCTTTCTTCATAGGAGTCCCCTCTATAATCTTGATACCCATTACTTCGGGATAATTGTAGTGGCAGTAATTAAAATTAAGCGTGGCAAGACGTTTACCGTCATTACTCATCAATCCTCGTGTCCAATACTGCCCAAGTACACTATGAGTAGCCACAGTTACTCCTTCCACCATCGGCTGTCGTCTCAACTCATCCTTTATATGCTCTACTCTTTCTTTCGGAAGCCAGCTCTCCGCTTCGGTCAACCCGGTTACATCGATTCCCATATCGCGATTCATCAGATGCCCGTACTGCAATAGTGTAACCAGCAACAGGCCAAGTACAAAAGACACCCCGGTGAACTGTACGAATAGCAACGAACGTTTCCATCCCTTCTTCCCGTCGGTATAACGGCGAAACACTTGTGTAACGGGAATACGTGAGAACAAACGTCCCGGAATCCCGCCTGCCAGTACGAAAAGAACAAGGATAGTCAGTAAGGGTACCCATAGCGTTCCCCAAGTGAAAAGGGAAGAAAGACGTACGGAAAGTAAATCTTCGATCATTTCCCGGGCATTAAAAATCAGAAGAAAACTTAATAACACGGAAAGTATTACAAGAATTCCCGTCTCGGCCAAAAACATACTGAAGATATTCGTTGAACTGGCACCGCTACATTTATGTACACCCACACTCTTTGCACGCCGGCTTAAGGTGGCAATAGAAATAAGCATATAGTTCATGATGGCAACAAAGAAGATGGCAAAGCCCAAAAAGCCATAGATGACCAAACGCTTTTGCACATTAGGGGAATCTAAATGACGCTTCACAAGCGGAATAATACTGTAATCCATTTTCCAGTCGTCAATGGTAGTCTCGGTGTATTTTTCTATCACACGCTGGATGTTGTCATTTACTTTATCCATATCCGAATCACGGCGTAAACGCAGAAAAGTATAGAATACATCATTTCCATTCCAACCATTCCCTGCCTGATATCCTCCCTTATTATTATAGATAGATACTACGAAATCGTGGGTCAGCATCGTATTTTCCGGTACATCTTTGTATACACCGCGAATCGTAAAAGTATTCTGTTTGTCGGCAGAGAGTATTTTACCGACAGGATCTTCATCTGCAAAAGTTTCACGGGCAAAACGCTCAGAAACAAAAACACTTCCGGGAATAATCAAATCCTTCAGATTCCCTTTCAGCAAGGGGATACCGAAAACTTGAAAAAAACAACTATCCACATAGATATAATCCACATCCGACAGCAACTTCTCTTCATAATAAATATTATACTCTCTTTCCGGAAGAACACAACTTGCATACTCCACCTCCTCAGGCATACTTTCGGCTACCGCGTTAGCTGTCGGTGCAAAGACCGTATAGTCATAGTTGGTACCATCATCGCCCATTATCTCCCCTGTGCTAAGATTGGTTATCTGGGCACGTACCATTGCCAACCGTTCTGCCTCCGGGTAACAATTCTCATAACTCAGTTCAAAAACGATCTGTGAAAAGAGTAGAATACCGATGGTCAGCCCCAACGAAAGTGAGATCACTCTTATAAGATTGGAACCGCGCTCACGCAGTAATGTCCGTATACTATAATAAATTTGTCTCATAATATCTTACAATTTAAATGGTTACACTTGCCACGACACTACCATCAAAAAGATGAACCGTGCGATGGGCAAACGAAGCATCATGTTGGGAGTGTGTCACCATGATGATAGTCGTACCTTCTTTGTTGAGCTCCGTCAGCAGATTCATTACTTCGGCACCATTTTTCGAGTCAAGATTACCTGTAGGCTCATCGGCCAAAATCAGCTTGGGATTGGTAACCACCGCACGGGCAATAGCTACACGTTGCTGCTGTCCACCGGAAAGTTGCTGCGGAAAATGTTTGGCACGATGGCTGATGTTCATGCGTTTCAGCATATCCTCTACCATACGGCGGCGTTCGGTGGCCTTGATGCCTAAATAAGTCAGTGGTAACTCTACATTTTCGTACACGTTAAGTTCATCGATCAAATTGAAGCTCTGGAATACAAAACCCAATTTGCCCTTGCGTACACGGGTACGCTCTTTTTCTTTTAATCCGGCCACTTCTTCCCCCATCAGTTTATAAGAACCTTCGGTGGGATTATCCAGCAATCCGAGAATATTTAATAAAGTAGACTTACCACAGCCCGAAGGCCCCATGATGGCAACAAACTCTCCCTCTTTTATATCCAGATTCACATGATTCAATGCAACCGTTTCTACTTCAGAAGTACGGAACACCTTACTAATGTTTTCAATTTGTATCATACTGTTTTTTTATTTATAGGTTTTTATTATTCACTTTTTATACTATTTACAGGAGCTCGATTGGCAATATTCCATGCTTCGGTAACCACACTTGACAGAATAATCAAAGAGCAACGTTTGAATCACATAATAAAATTGTCTCATATATCTTACAAAGTTAATTGTTCTTTTTTAGAAATAGAGAAGAAACGTTTCACAACGTCCCTCCTCCACCGGCTTATACATGAAGCCAGTTAATCTTAAAGAAATCATATTAATTGTTTATATTCCATTGCTTGCTTTAAAGCAGAAAACATGCCAGAAACAGGAACTTTCTCATTTTCAAAAAGATATAAAATCGTAGACTTTAGCAGAGTGTCTAATAATTAGACAACACCCGTCTAATTATTAGACAATACTTCTGCAATATTGTTCTATAACTCTGAATCGGAAAAAAAGAACATTGCCCATACGTTTGAAAACTATACCTTTGCCGAAAGTTTTCAATAAATAAACGAAGTAGATTATGAAAAGAAAGAATATGAATGCCTTTCTGGCTTGTCTGTTCCTGTTTTCCGGATGCGATATAATAGATTACCATCCCTATGATGTACGTATCAAAGGAGAAACGGATATCAATGCCAAAAACATTGAAAAAATAGAAGCCAACTGTAAAGGCAAAACTACCATCCGGTTCGTTGCTATGGGAGATTCGCAACGTTGGTATGATGAAACGGAAAAGTGCATAAACTCCATCAATGAAATGGGAGATATCGATTTTGTACTTCACGGAGGAGATGTAAGTGACTTCGGCCTTACTGATGAGTTCTTGTGGCAACGAGACATTATGAACGGTCTGAAAGTACCCTATGTCGTTCTGTTGGGTAATCACGATTGCTTGGGAACCGGTAAAGACACTTACATGAAAGTATTCGGACCGACCAATTTCGCTTTCATTGCAGGAAATGTAAAATTCGTCTGTTTGAATACCAATGCACTGGAATTTGACTATTCCGAACCCATCCCGGATTTTAACTTTATCGAGAAACAATGGACAGAGCGGCAGGATGAATTTGAGAAGACAGTTGTAGCCATGCATGGCCGTCCGGGATCGGATGTATTCAACAATAATGTATCCAAAGTATTCCAACGCTACATTACCCAATATCCCGGACTTCAATTCTGCATCAATGCGCACGACCATAGATCTACTGCAGACGATCTTTTTGAAGACGGCATCATCTATTACGGAAGCGACTGCATGAAACGCCGCAGTTACCTACTATTTACCATAACCCCCGATAACTATACCTATGAAGTGGTCTATTTTTAAATATGCTCTCTGTGCAGGACTGATGCTTATATGGTTCAGCCCTGAAGTTTCCGCCCAACAAGCACCGGCCGAACTAAACAGCAAATATGACAAACGCGTTCACCGTTATCGCAGAAACTGGGAGAAACTGATTCCGACACATACCAAAATCCAGTTTGCCGGAAATATGGGATTGCTTTCTTTCGGCACCGGATGGGATTACGGAAAAAAGAACCAATGGGAAACAGATATTTTCTTCGGTTTCGTTCCTAAATATGACTCCAAACGCGCCAAAGCTACCATGACATTAAAACAAAACTACCTGCCATGGAGTTTACATTTAGGAAAAGGTTTCTCCACCGAACCACTAACCTGCGGTCTCTATTTCAATACCGTATTCGGCAATGAGTTTTGGGTTCGCGAACCGGACAGATATCCGAAAGGGTATTATAATTTCTCCAGTAAGATACGTTCGCATATTTTCTTAGGACAACGATTAACTTATGACATCGACCCTAAACAACGACATACAGCAAAAGCAATCACCGTATTTTACGAGCTAAGTACCTGCGACTTATACCTGATAAGCGCCGTTACCAACCGTTACCTCCGACCAAGAGACTATCTAAGCCTTTCCTTCGGGTTGAAACTTCAACTCTTTTAGTGACGAGGAGTAGTGATTGGTGATTAGCGGCCGGCACTAATCACTTATCACTAATTATTATTATCTTTGTTCCCGTATTAACTTCCAAACTTATGAACAAACAGGGAACTATTCTTATTGTCGATGACAATAAAGGGGTACTGACAGCTGTCCAGCTACTCCTCAAAAACTATTTCACAAAAGTCATCACACTCGCTTCTCCCGTTACCCTGCCGGCAGTGCTACGCGAAGAAGTACCGGAAGTGGTTCTTCTCGATATGAATTTTACTTCCGGTATCAATAATGGCAATGAAGGTCTTTTCTGGTTGCACGAAATTAAAAAACTACGCCCTGCTCTCCCTGTCGTACTTTTCACTGCATATGCCGATATCGATCTTGCCGTACGGGGCATCAAAGAGGGAGCTACGGATTTTATCGTAAAACCCTGGGATAACCAAAAACTTGTCGAAACATTGCAGACTGCCGTTACCCATACCAAAAATAGAAAGAAGAAGAGTACAAATGAAGAAAAAACATCCGGTTCTTCCATGTATTGGGGGGCAAGTAACGCCATGCAACAACTTCGCCAACTTATCGAGAAAGTAGCCATCACCGATGCCAATATACTCATTACAGGTGAAAACGGTACAGGAAAAGAAATGCTGGCAAGAGAAATACATGCTCTGTCTTCCCGAAAACAAGCAGAAATGGTAGCAGTCGATATGGGAGCCATCACGGAATCTTTATTCGAAAGCGAGCTATTCGGCCATGTGAAAGGCTCCTTCACCGATGCCCATGCCGACCGGATAGGAAAATTCGAAGCAGCCAACCGCAGCACCCTCTTTCTGGATGAGATAGGAAATCTCCCCTATCATCTGCAAGCCAAACTGCTGACCGCCATCCAACGACGAAGTATCGTTCGTGTAGGAAGCAATGAACCACTGCCGATAAACATACGCCTTATCTGTGCTACCAACCGCAACCTTCAGGAAATGGTAGACCGGAACGAATTCCGTGAAGACCTACTCTACCGTATCAATACCATTCATGTCGAGATTCCCCCTTTACGCGAACGGAAAGAAGATATCGTACCTCTGGCCGAACGTTTCATTACCCGTTTTTGCAAACAGTATGATAAAGCACCGATCAACCTTAGCCCGTCAGCCAAAGAAAAGCTGATTGCCCATCCTTGGTACGGGAATATCCGTGAATTGGAACATGCCATTGAAAAAGCAGTCATCATTAATGACGGAACCCTCATTCCCGCAGAGTTATTCCAGCTTCCCCGCCGTACAGAAATGCCCGATACCGCCGCATCGACTCTTGAAGAAATGGAAATGAGAATGATTCAAAAAGCTCTTGAAAAATGTAATGGAAATCTTTCTGCCGTAGCCACACAGTTAGGTATCACCCGGCAAACCTTATACAACAAAATGAAAAAGTTCGGTCTATGAACTCCATATCCAAATTATTAGTAAACCGATATTGGTTTCGCCTCCTGCTGAGTATCTGCCTGAGTGTAACCGCAACTTTATTCGGAGTGAATGGAAACTTTTTCTGGATGGGGCTGAGCATAGGTGCATTGGTCATCAGCATCTGGTGGCAATTACGTCTCTACCGACATCATACCCGCCAAGTACTCTTCATGATCAACGCACTCGAAAACAACGACAACGCTTTCCACTTTCCCGAAGACCAGGATACAATAGAAAACCGGCAAATAAATCATGCCCTCAACCGGGTAGGTCATATGCTATACAATGTAAAAGCAGAAACGGCCCAGCAAGAAAAATATTACGAACTTATACTTAATTGTGTCAATACCGGATTGCTGGTTCTCAGTGACAGTGGTGCCGTTTATCAAAAAAACAATGAAGCTCTCCATTTACTCGGACTCAATATATTCACACATATACGACAACTCAGCCGCATCGATACCGGCCTTATGGAGCTTATCTCTTCTTGCCAGGCCGGAGATAAGCTTCAAACTACTTTCACCAATGAACGGGAAACGATCAACCTGTCCATCCGTGTATCGGATATAACAGTAAGGAAAGAACATCTTCGTATTCTGGCTCTCAACGATATACATACCGAATTGGATGAAAAGGAAATCGACTCCTGGATCAGACTGACCCGCGTACTGACTCATGAAATCATGAATTCCGTTACTCCGATCACATCACTCAGTGATACGCTACTCTCCCTCTCCAATACAAAAGACGAAGAGATACGCAACGGGCTGCAAACAATCAGTGCCACCGGAAAAGGACTGCTCTCTTTTGTAGAATCCTACCGTCGTTTCACCCGTATCCCGTCTCCGGAACCTTCTTTATTTTATGTCAAAGCCTTTATCGAACGAATGGTGGAACTGGGTAAACATCAAAATCCGGATGGAAACATAACGTTCCAAATAAATATTTCACCGGCCGATCTGATCTTATATGCCGATGAAAATCTAATTTCTCAGGTTGTCATCAATTTGCTAAAAAACGCAATACAAGCAATAGGCAATCAGCCCGATGGATGCATCTCCATTCACGCTTACTGCAATGAATCGGAAGAGATTATGATAGAAATCAGAAATAATGGCCCTGTCATTCCGCCGGAAGTAGCCGAACATATATTCATCCCTTTCTTCACTACCAAAGAAGGAGGAAGCGGAATCGGTCTTAGCATATCAAGACAAATCATGCGTCTGTCCGGAGGAAACATCACTCTATTCCCGGGGAAGGAGACAAAATTCGTATTGAAGTTCAAATAGAACTCAATCAAAACGGTATTCAAACAAAAAAGATCTGCCAACTGTTCTATTTGTACATTATTAAATCATATAACTCATGACATCACTTATCAACAATCCGCTATTCAGTGGTATTTCTGCCGAAGTACTTTCCGATAATCTCAAGGATGTTAATTACCATACTAAGGTTTACCGGAAAGGAGACATTCTTGCCCGGCAAGGAGATATCTGTAACCGCCTTGTCATCCTTACTAAAGGAAGTGTACGCGGAGAAATGATCGACGATTCCGGACGTTTGATTAAAGTTGAAGACATTACCGCCCCAAGAGCTATCGCTCCGCTTTTCCTTTTTGGAAACGAAAACCGTTATCCGGTCGAAGTCACGGCCAACGAAGCAACCGAAGTAATCGAAATACCCAAAACGAGTGTATTAATGTTGTTCAGAAAAAACGAGAGATTTCTGGAAAACTACATGAATCTATCTGCCAACTATGCCCATACTCTTTCAGACAAACTCTTCTTCATGTCTTTTAAAACGATCCGACAAAAGTTAGCTTCATATCTGCTTCGTCTGTCCGGACAACAACAAAGCGAACAAATTACCCTCGATCGTTCTCAACAACAGCTAAGCGATTATTTCGGAGTATCACGCCCTTCACTGGCACGAGAACTGGCTCATATGCAAGAAGACCGGTTAATTACGGTTGACCGCAAACAGATAACCATCCTCCGTAAGCAGGAACTAATCCGGTTGATTCAATAGACACCTCTTGCACAGGAATATCCTGAACAACACATATTCTCATCTAAAACTGTAAAACCAGAATATTTCCTTTCATATTTAGAGCCAGTTTAATTTTCTCCTTAAGGTTTTATCTGCTTATTTTGAGTATATTTTCGGTCTGTTTCCCTATTTTTTCACTCGTCAGATAGCCCGCTACCCCCCCCCTCTTAAAAGCAGAAAAACATCCTCAAAAAGAACTCTCAAAATAATGCCGAGCAAAATTTAAACAAGCTTATGCTTTCTTATAAAGCTGAATCACTTTACAAACATAGAAACTTAAACAAAATAAAATAAAAAAATCACGAGTTGTAACATTGGTTACAGAACCGCCTCAAACCATTCCTCTACTTTTGCGTTCAATTAATAACCTATAAATACGTAAAAATTATGAGTATGTTCTGTTATCAATGCCAAGAAACGGCAAAAGGCACCGGCTGTACGCTAAAAGGGGTCTGTGGAAAAACGTCCGAAGTCGCTAATCTTCAAGACCTTCTGCTCTTTGTTGTGCGGGGAATCGCCGTATACAATCAAAAATTACGTTGGGAGAAACGCCCTTCCGACGAAGCGGACCGCTTTATTTTTGACGCACTCTTTATCACCATTACCAATGCTAATTTCGATAAAGTTGCCATCATCCGTAAAATTAAAGAAGGCTTAACACTGAAACATAAGCTTTCGCAGGAAGTTACTATCGAGAATGCTCCCGATGAATGTACCTGGAACGGCAGTGAAGAAGAATTTGAGGAGAAAGCCAAAACGGTCGGAGTACTCCGTACACCGGATGAAGATATTCGTTCTCTAAAAGAATTAGTACATTATGGTATAAAAGGGATGGCTGCATACGTAGAACATGCTTATAATCTGGGACACGAATCACCGGAGATATTCGCATTCATGCAACAGGCACTTGCTGAACTGACACGCGATGACATTACGGTCGATCAGCTAATCAGTCTTGTACTTGAAACCGGACGATACGGGGTTTCTGCAATGGCACAATTAGATGCAGCCAATACAGAAACTTACGGCAATCCGGAGATTTCAGAAGTAAATATCGGAGTAGGTGAAAATCCGGGTATTCTTATCAGTGGACACGATTTAAAAGATCTCGAAGAATTGCTGCAACAAAGCGAAGGTAAAGGTATCGATATTTATACTCACAGTGAAATGCTTCCGGCACATTACTATCCCCAACTTAAAAAGTACAAACATCTGATCGGTAATTATGGTAACGCCTGGTGGAAGCAAAAAGAAGAATTTGAAAGTTTCAACGGCCCTATACTGTTTACCAGTAATTGTATTGTTCCTCCCCGTCCGGACGCCAGTTACAAAGATCGTATCTACATCACCGGTGCTTGTGGCCTGGAAGGTGCTACTTACATTCCCGAACCCGAAAAAGGGAGTCAAAAAGATTTCTCTGCCATCATCGAACATGCCAAACGTTGTCAACCGCCCGTAGCAATAGAAAGTGGTAAAATTGTAGGTGGTTTTGCTCATGCACAAGTCATTGCACTGGCAGATCAAGTGGTAGAAGCCGTTAAGAGTGGAGCTATCCGGAAGTTCTTCGTCATGGCCGGATGTGACGGACGCATGAAGAACCGCGAATATTATACGGAATTTGCAGAAAAATTACCTAAAGACACGGTTATTCTTACGGCAGGCTGCGCCAAATACCGCTACAACAAACTGCCTTTAGGAGATATCAACGGCATTCCCCGTGTATTGGATGCAGGACAATGCAATGACAGTTATTCACTGGCAGTCATTGCAATGAAATTGAAAGAGGTATTCGGCTTGAAAGACATTAATGACTTGCCCATCATATACAATATTGCCTGGTATGAACAGAAAGCAGTTATCGTATTACTTGCTTTATTGTCTTTGGGCGTAAAGAATATACACCTTGGTCCTACCTTACCGGCTTTCCTTTCGCCAAATGTTAGAAAAGTACTGGTCGAAAATTTTGGAATTGCCACAATCAGCACTGCAGATGAAGATATTATGAAGTTCCTGAGCTGATTCCGGTCATGTAAGAAAAAGCCATACAGATTATACAAATATGCGCAGATTGCTATTCCCGTATCCAATGGAAACAGCATCTGCGCAATCTTTTTTTAGATGAAATACATCCAAAACGTACTTTCATTTGTTATCTAAATTGTGTAACTTCGCAGAGTGAACCCCCAAAGACTAATTTATAACTTTTATAATACATAGCCAATGTTATTCACTGCAGAAAATATCCTACTTGTAGGTTCTATCTTACTTTTCGTTAGTATTGTTGTTGGAAAAACCGGATATCGTTTCGGAGTACCCGCATTGTTATTATTCCTCGTTGTCGGTATGGCATTCGGAAGTGATGGGCTTGGTTTCCAGTTTCACAGCGCCCAAACAGCACAGTTTATCGGTATGGTAGCATTAAGTATTATCCTTTTCTCGGGAGGTATGGATACCAAATTTACCGAAATACGTCCCATACTTACTCCCGGTATTGTATTATCCACTGTCGGTGTGCTGTTAACCGCCTTATTTACAGGACTGTTTATATGGTGGATTTCCGGTATGAGTTGGAGTAATATCTATCTCCCACTTACCACTTCGCTACTATTGGCTTCTACAATGTCATCTACAGATTCCGCTTCCGTCTTTGCCATTCTCCGTTCACAAAAGATGAATTTGAAGTACAGTCTTCGTCCTATGCTTGAGCTGGAAAGTGGTAGTAATGACCCGATGGCATACATGCTCACTATCGTTCTCATACAATTTCTTCAGTCTTCGGGCATGGGAGCAGGTGCCATACTCGGTTCATTTGCCGTACAGTTCCTGGTAGGTGCTGCGGCCGGATACGGATTAGGCAAGCTGGCCATATTAATCCTGAATAAAATAAACGTCGACAATCAGGCACTCTATCCCATCCTACTGCTCTCATTTGTGTTTTTCACGTTTGCCATCACCGACCGTCTGCACGGAAACGGATATCTGGCCGTATACATTGCCGGTATTATGGTAGGTAACAACAAAATCATGTATCGCAAGGAGATTGCTACTTTCATGGACGGATTAACCTGGCTTTTCCAAATTATCATGTTCCTTATGCTCGGCCTGCTCGTCAATCCCCACGAAATGCTTGAGATTGCCTGTGTGGCGCTTCTTATCGGTATATTCATGATTGTTATCGGTCGTCCGCTCAGCGTATTCCTCTGTCTGCTTCCTTTCCGGAAAATAACATTTAAATCACGATTATTCGTTTCGTGGGTCGGATTGCGTGGAGCGGTCCCCATCATCTTCGCCACTTATCCGGTAGTAGCCAATGTAGAAGGTTCCAACGTCATATTCAACATCGTATTCTTTATCACCATTGTTTCATTGGTCGTACAAGGTACCACAGTTTCTTACGTAGCCCGCTTACTCAATCTCTCTACTCCACTTGAGAAAACCGGAAATGATTTTGGCGTAGAATTGCCCGAAGAAATTAATTCCGATCTCCGGGATATCACAGTAACACAAGAAATGATTGAAAAAGCCGATACACTGAAAGAGATGAACCTTCCCAAAGGCACCCTCGTCATGATTGTGAAACGCGGTGATGAGTTCCTGATACCTAACGGAAGTCTTAAACTCCATGTCAATGATAAGTTGCTGCTTATCTCGGAAAAAAAAGAATAATAATGTGACAATGTGCTAATATGCCAATGTGCCAATTAGCTGCGCTATCATTCCGCACAGTAATTGGCACATTATTTATTGGCATATTATTTAATTAATACATTATTTGATTAATACATTCTCCAATTGGCATATTGGCACATTGACCAATTGGCACATTATTTACTCTATCTGTGCATTTGTAACCCGTTCCAGAAGGAAACGGCTTTTGTTCCAATGAAACGGTTTATACTCTGTATTTAATCGGATCGTGTTATTACGGAATATAAGTCCGTCCACTGATTTCGCATAAAGAATAGGAGCATCAAATGTATCGAATTCATTCTCTTCAATCACAATGCCTCCCTCAGTACCACCATGAAAATATTTTTGCTGTGATTTCAAGTCCGGTATCTCCGGATAAATGGAAATTACAGCATTGGTAAACTGGAACATATTTGTCAATGCATTGACAAAACGATTTTTACGGATAATCACATTCCGGCAAGCTCCCGTCTCATACCAACCGTTACAATCTCCACACAGCAATATAGCCGTTCCGGATGTATGGTCAAATAAATTATTTTCTGCAACCGTCTTCCTGGGAGTACTGAACAACGCACCCCGTGCACGGTTATTACGAACCACATTATCAGCAAACACAACTTCCGGTGTCCAAGTCAGGTTCTCTATACCAAAGCCACTTTCTTCATTAATAGCCGGATCGACAGGGTCACGAAACGTTATACTAAATTCACGTGCTCCTTGAATATCCTCTTTGTCGTAGGGACGAATATCTGTAATGCTATTCTGTTCACCAATAAGTTCCATTGTCGATGAACGGATAAACTGCACTTCATCTCCGGTTCTTCCCCATTCGAATCCCCAAGCTTGGTCGTGCATATAGCGTCCTATCAAAGTACGGTCATCCACCCGCTTTATCACTTTCAGATAAGTGCCGTGTACATTGATCGCATCATCCATCATCCCTTCATACAATCCGTTTCTTGAAATTATTTTTCCTTTACAGCCCGAGAAGTGAGTAGCATCGGCTTGAGTAGTAAAATAACGGGGATCGTCATTCCCTTTCAGGCAAACACTAAACCCATCCAACGTTATATTTTCACACAATTGTGCCAATAATCCCATCCCTTCGGTATAATGCACTTTCACATTCAATAATCGGGTATCTGTATCATGAGAAAGAAATATTCCGGGTGCAGGCCGGAAATAGGTCCGCAAGGCAATAACCGTTCCGGGCACGAGACGAGTGTCTTTCCAGCTCTTTATATTTAAACGACGCGGTGCCACTTGAACCACCTCTTTATTGGGATAATGCAAATCACTGGTATTATAAACGATATGGCGGCTTTTAGCTTCAAAAGCAATGCCACTGGAAGGCCGTAACATCCAGCCGTCTCCCAATGTCTCAAACACAGAATCCTTACTGACCCGATAATCCACCCATGGAGCTACCTCATACGTTGTTCCATTCTCCGGAGAATTATCTATAATCTGTATCTGCGTTATATGCGGATTTTCAAAATCGATACTAAAGTTTTTCAATACACAGTTCTCCGAGCGTAAAAGAGAAATCGGAAGCATCCGCCCATGAAAAATAAATTCAGAACCTTGTCCGTCAAGAGTGAAATCCCTCATTTCTTCAATAGCAATTCCTACCTTCTTCGGGTTAGTTTGATCGTGATTGGAAATGTAATATTCACGAATGGTAGCATTTTTCTCATAAAAATGATACTGTCCCGCAGGAAACTGAAGTACAATTTTATCGCCTTCCCGGTAATCCTTTCTGATTCTGTCCAATACTTTCCGCAATACGGGCGAAGCATCTTTTTTTACATTGGCTTTCAAGCCAAAATCGGAAACATTATATACACGATCGGCAGCACAGATATCTACAGAAAATAAAAATCCCAATAAACCGACAGAAAGAAATACAAAAAATGTTCTCATAGCATTCAACATTACTCTTGTTTTGAGTTTAACAATATATTCGGATACAAATATATATTTTTTGTACATAACCCGACTAAACCAATCACTTTTTTTGTCTAAAATCAAGTACAAATGTTCTTTTTTTCGCTATTTCTATTCTCTCGTTAATTAACCGTAAAACTTTTCGAGAGAATGTAGTTTATGTTAATGATATATTAATTTTGCGCAGTTTTAAAATAAATGTGCAAAAACGTAATGGAACAACAACAAGGGTTCATAGACTTTATTGAGCAGAGTATTATAAAAAACTGGGACTTAAGTGCCTTGACAGATTACAAAGGAATCACCCTTCAATACAAGGATGTTGCCCGTAAGATAGCAAAGTTTCACATAGTACTTGAAAGTGCAGGTATTCAACCCGGCGATAAGATAGCCGTCTGCGGACGCAACAGTGCACATTGGGCCGTTGCCTTTTTAGCTACAGTTACTTATGGAGCAGTAATCGTCCCTATTCTTCACGAATTCAAAGCCGATAATATACATAATATTGTCAACCACTCGGAAGCTAAATTGCTTTTTGTCGGTGATCAGGCTTGGGAGAATCTGAATGAAGATGCCATGCCGTTATTAAAAGGCATTGCCTCTCTAACAGACTTTTCAGCACTCGTATCCCGTTGCGACAAGTTGACTTATGCATTCGAACACCGAAACGAAATATACGGTCGCCGTTATCCGAAAAACTTCCGTCCGGAGCACATTTCCTATCGTAAAAGCGCCCCGGAAGAATTGGTAATCATCAATTATACTTCCGGTACGACCGGTTATTCCAAAGGAGTTATGTTACCCGCCCGCAGTATGTGGTCCAATATCACCTACTGTTATGAAATGCGTCCTTTAAAAACAGGAGATACGGTCGTATCGATGCTCCCATTAGGGCACGTATTCGGTATGACGTATGACTTTCTTTATGGTTTCTCAGCAGGAGCGCATCTCTATTTTCTCACCCGGATGCCCTCCCCTAAAATCATAGCGCAATCTTTTGCCGAAATCAGGCCGAAGTTGATTTCATGCGTACCGTTAATTGTAGAAAAGATCATTAAAAAAGACGTATTGCCCAAACTTGACAATAAAATCGGCAAGCTACTTTTGCGTGTTCCCATTCTTAATGACAAGCTAAAATCAAGGGCACGGCAGGAAGCTATGGAGATATTCGGTGGTAATTTCAATGATATTATTATCGGAGGTGCCCCCTTCAATGCAGAAATAGAAGCTTTCCTGAAAAAAATAGGATTTCCTTATACCATCGCTTATGGAATGACAGAATGCGGGCCTATCATTTGCTCAAGCCACTGGCAAGATTTAAAGAAAGCTTCCTGTGGAAAAGCAGCCAGCCGCATGGAAGTAAAAATAGATTCTCCCGATCCAAACACGCATGCCGGTGAGATTATTTGCAGGGGAACCAATCTCATGTTGGGTTATTATAAAAATCCCGAAGCTACCGCTCAAATCATAGATAAAGACGGGTGGTTGCATACCGGAGATTTGGGTACAATGGACAATCAAGGTTATGTTACGATACGCGGTCGTAGCAAAAATCTGTTACTAAACTCCAGTGGGCACAATATCTATCCCGAAGAGATAGAGAGCAAGCTGAATAACATGCTATATGTCTCAGAATCATTGATCGTGTTACAAAACGATAAGTTAGTGGCACTGATATATCCGGACTTTGATGAAGCTTTTGCCAATGGTCTGCAACAACCGGACATTGAAAAAGCGATGGAAAACAACCGTATCGAGTTAAATCTTCAGCTACCATCGTACAGTCAGATAACCAAAGTCAAAATTCACTTCGAGGAATTTGAAAAAACAGCAAAGAAAAGTATCAAGCGATTTATGTATCAAGAGGCGAAAGGGTAATTCTTCCTTTCGTCTCTTTTTTAGTTTTATTTTATCTTCTCATAATAAGGTAAACGGTTCAAAGGAACATCCGTGTCAATTACTTTCGGACCTTTAAAAATCTGCCCTCTCTCATCTTTCCATTTACCTTTGGGCAGCTTCACCGTACGTTTTACTCCGGGAGTCACCATAGGAGCTACCAGATACTTGTCCCCCAACATATATTGATCTTTACAGTCCGTAAAGCCCTGATGGGGATACTCATACTCCATGGAGCGAACAATCGGCTCACCCGTTTCCGCTGCGCGTTTGGCCAACTCCAGAATATACCCGCTCATTTTCTGATGCAAATGGGCATAATGTGCACAAATATCAGCATTCTCTTTACTTAAAATCCTCCAAGGAGCTACAGAAAATTGCATCATAGGCATTAACGCATGTACCTGGCAAGAACGTACAATCAGTTCTTCATCAAACTCTTTTACATTGAGGAAAGCACTGTACTGCCCGCCCCCAATCATATCGGGACATGTATAATAATACCCCAGCAAACCGGCAGCCAACATATCCGGTATTAACATTCGTGTAGCATTCCATGAGTAATCCTTATCACCCAAACGCTGCACCAATGCCTGCCCCCCAAGCTTCCAGCATGCCCGCAATTCATTGTAAGGAAAACTCAAACCTAACGCTGCCCATTTTTCCATAAAGGTATTAGGAGTGGCATCCTTATCATAAAAATCATATTCTCCGGGCGTCATATAACTGATATCCGCACCATCGAATTTAAAACCGTCTATTCCGTATTTCTCCTGATTGGCACGAAGTTGCTGTTTCAGATACTCCATAGCTTCCGGATTAGTAGTGTCATAGCAGGCACTGAAGCCATTCCACCAATGGATAATGGCAGGCTGCCCCGTATCCTTCTTCTTCAAGAGATACCCTTTCTTTTCCAATATCCGAAATTCCGGACTATCTGCCGATACATAAGGCGCTATCCATAACATCACTTTAAATCCCATCCGGTGCAGCTCATCCGTCATCCCTTTCGGATCCGGAAATTTCTCCGGTTTAAAATCGAAATTACCGTAATACCTCTGCCAGTTATCATCAATCATAAATACCCCTTGCGGAAAGCCATTCTCCACTACCTTATGGGCATATTGCATAATATCCCGTTGATTCTGATCATACATCAGTTCTATCCAAGTGTTGTATTGTGGCAATGAGAAAAATTCCTCTTTCGGTATTTGCCCTGAAGAGGGAAAGTGCTTTTTGGCAACAGCTAATTGAGCCTCTTTCAAAGTCGTTCCGGCAGATACAGGTTCCAGTTTTTCACTATCCGAATAAACGATAAGATCTCCGTTTTTCATTTCAAAACGGAAAGGATTTTCCGCCCATATATATCGTCCGGCAGAAGAAATCATGCAAGGGACAAGCTGGTTATTACGATTGTTACGGGCTAAATCCTGTAATGCCAGCTGCTGTCCGAATGGCATCTGGTGTCCTAAAGCAACCACTCCTCCCCACCATCTTTCGTTTTTAAGCGGAGAAACCACAGTTGTAAACACATTTTGCCCGTACACAGCCAGGCTATTTCCCAATAAAATGAACAGTAATAATAGTAAAGTGTTTTTCTTTTTCATATATGATCAATTAAAGTACCAATTCATTAAATAGCTTGTCCAGTGTTTCCTCCAAGTCAACAGAAAAACCTACATGCGGACGGGAAGTCTGGATACACGAACTTCTCATAGCTGTCAGCCAGCGAAATCGCTCCGGAATATCCAATGCAGCAATTGTTCCTCCCGTTTTATGACCGGAACAGACCTTACTGAAAGCCTCCATATGTTCACGAAAATCGTCTATATCCAACTCCGGAGAGAAGACTCTCAACCTGTTTTCATTAATAGCATAGCGCATCTTTATAAAGTTAGCCTGCTTGGAAAACAGAATAACCCCCACATTGATAAACTCTTCGCGTTCTACTTTCGGTACAATGCGGATTACTGCATATTCATATAAGTGTTTTTCTGGCATCCTCTGCTTCTTTTACAAATATTTCGGAATGATGTATCCTTTCTGTTAGAAATTGAAAATAAATATCTCGTATATCTTGGGGAGTTTCCTCCTTATCTCTCCAATGCAACCAGTCATCGGGTATCAGTTCCACAATCTCACGAAGCTTTTCATCAGTCAATATCTCTTTGCATATTCTATCCGCTTCCTCCAACTCACTCGCTTCGGTCAGCAAGGCATGCTCCTTTATCTGTGTAAAAGGACTGAGCGCATGCTTCCTCCAGTTTACCCACGAATGATGGAAAAACAAAGATGCTCCATGATCTATCAGCCACAATTCTTTGTGCCACATCAACATATTCGTATTTTTTGCCGTACGATCTACATTGGTCAGCAAAGCATCCATCCATACTACCTGTGAGGCCAACTTAGCATCCACTCTGGTCACTACAGGATCGAAAGGTAATGCTCCCGAAAGAAAATGCAATCCTAAGTTCAATCCACGGCTTCCCTGCAGGAGGTCTTGTATCTCCTCATCCCCTTCCGAACGGCCGAAAGCTTCATCCAGATTTAAAAAGACAATCTCCGGTAAACGCAGTTTCAAGGCACGCGCCACCTCCCCGCCTATCAGCTCGGCTATAAGGGCTTTTGTCCCATGTCCGGCTCCCCGAAACTTCACAACGTATTTGAATCCGTCGTCCGCTTCGGCAAGTGCAGGCAACGAACCTCCTTCACGCAAAGGCATGATGTATCTGGTTACATTTACAGTGCGTATCTCTATTTCTCTGTTTTTTACTGTCATAGTGTTCCTTTCTCTTCTGTTTGTCAGATATTAAGTATAACAGTCGGTCTTCCGAAAAAGTTCCTGTTAAAAACCAAATGGAATCGGGATACAAATATATAAATAAAACTGTTATTCTTCCCTATAGGCAAAAAGAGAGATGGTAATTGCTATACAACAAATCCTCTATCGGATGCCATATATGGTTCATTGTCCGAATAACGATTCATATAAATAGCTTTCTCACTGACTTTTTTACGCTTCTCAGATTAAACTGTTTCATGAACTTCATTCAATTTTTCTATTCGCAGACATTCATAAATCATCCTGTCAACAAAATCCCGTACGAACTGCTCTCCTTTCTTAAAAGAGAATTGTCTTCTTATCTGGTTAGGAGTACCCACAAAACAGTTCGAAGATGAGTTTCTCTCTCCGGTAAATTCAATATTAATGCAAACCAGGCAATATCCTCCTCTTTTAACTTCTCTAATGTACTGAAAAGAAAGAGAGTTATAACAATCCTCCATCTCTTCATTCTTCTCCACCAACACAATCTCCTTATCAGAAATAAGCCCTTTCCTATCCCGTTTCACAATCTCCAGAAGTCTAGTGTTCAATCGGGATACGATTTCACAAAGACGGGAATAATTAAAGTCATTTTTTCTCCTGTTCATCAGATATTCGGATATTTTTCCATCAGTTTCTTCATAAATGATTTACTAATTTGTAAATCCTCCGCTTTATCGAATGGTGGAAGCATCATACAATTATTTCCCTTTATCAAAACCAGATAACTCACATTTATAATCATTGACTGGCTGATTTGGATCAAATGAGGATGGTAGCTCAATATTTTTTCTGCATTTGTCGTTCTTTTCAATGCCAAAGAACGATGATTACATAAGGCAGCTTCCCACAACCTGTTCACGGAGTTATAACGAAAATAGCCGATATGTTCCAAACGCAATAATTGTATATTTCCGGTCATTGTAGAAGACAGGAATATATTATCCTGGTCTTTCGCTATATTAGTTAAGTATTCCATAATGAATACATCTTCTTTACGTTGCTCTTTCATTGTTTTATCTTGTTGGTTCCAATTTGTTCATACTCCATTTTCCAATTCAAGCAATACACTATTCGTATTGTATCAAACTGTAAGCTCAAGATTTTACCACTTCTCCCTTTTCATTCAAAAGTACATCCGACTGTCTGTCAAACAATGTGGCTCTAAATAAATGTTTATTCACTGCATAAATGCCACTATAATCAGGCGGAGTAACAAGTTTCCCCTTTTCGTCCATCAAGCCACGACAATTACCGACCGTATAACAATACAACCCGGTCGATGCCATTATTTCGGTACCATCGTCAAAGTATTTGCCCGTAGAATAATCCAACCGATCAATCATATCATACAACATCGGATTGAGAATCTCTCCCTTATATGACATCTGCATTCGCGATTCATCCCACCTGGAGACGATTGCATAATCCGAAGTCTGCGTAATATACCTATATTCAGCAGGTATTACGATGTGAAGCGAATCATCCATTAGTCCATACTTACCATCTTGTATAAAAACCCTCTTCCCGTACAATGGATTCTGGATATAGTCATATTGCGGCTTTACGACCCATTCACCTTTATTATTTATAATACCGCATTTACCCTCCTCGTCGTACATGCTGCAATATCCCTCATGAAATACAAAGTCCACACGCCGGTCATTATCTTTCAGATACGGATATTGAAAATCAATAACAACCTCCCCCCGACGATCGATAAATCCTACTTTATCCTCTTTGACCACCGCGGCCAATCCTTCCGAAAATATCCAGGCATGAGTATATTGTTCCGGAATAACCGCTTCTCCTGTAAAACGGTTAAAATACCCTCTTCTATAATTTTTCGAATAAATGACCAGCGAATCCGTATAAGCCTCCGATGCAAACATCCAAGTTATCCCTTTTAGTGTTATTTCACCGGTTCGAAGATTTTTAATGCCATATGTTCCGTCACTATAAGAAATTGAACGGCACTCACTACTATACAATTCACCCTCGTATTCGCGAACGCGACTTTCTCTATTATACACCTTAACCACAAGAACGGTTATTATGCAAAGACATAAAACGGCAATCGCTCCCAAAACCTTTCCCAATACTTTCATAATCTTTTTCATCGTACTCTATATTTTTAAATTATAACCATATTATATACCTGTGTCTTTACTACTTTGTTTTCTGTTTTTACCTCTTCCATAATTGTATATTCTTTAAAATGTTATTGATTATATATCTTTATGATTATAGAGTATAAAAAGTAACCTTAATCTATCAGAGTTTATCGGTTTTTATTAAAAAATCCTTTCGGGCTATTTCTTGTTGCTGTAATCTTTCGGAATTATTTTCCCTGGTGCAAAATATATAGATAAAAGTGCGCATTGCAGGTAAAAATTCAATTTTCAAAAGTGCGTATTGCAGGGTATTTATAGTACTATAAATTTGCGTATTGCAGAAAATATTAAATCTAACAACAAATACACTATTCGTTCGCTCACCTGATTCAACGAAAGTGCGTATAGGAGAAAGTTATGTGATTCATCCCAAGAATCTGATCGTAAAAGAAGGAGTGGTATATTTTCCTGCTTATATGATTTTCTGTTTGTATTGAAATTTCTTATTATTCCAATCTTTCAGAATTAAATTGACTGAAAGATACTGTTATCCTGGATTTTGTCATTTGCTCATTCACAAGTGTAGATATGCTATTATATCCGGCTTCTATCAATATATTTTTTAGCAACAGTACGTTCTTATCACCATTTATTTTCCTTAACTCGCATCTTCTTGTGTACCCAAACCAATGATTAGTACTCTTTTTGTCTGTACTGTTGCAAGCACAGACAAAAAGAGTATTAAAATTGCCAATATGTAGAGCTTTTACTTCTCAATCGCATTACCATTCAAATGTCATTCCGTTCTTTTGAGTAAGAGCAGAATACCTGTCGCATTTCTTCGTCCTCACAGTTATCTGCAAGTTCATCGAATTTCGCACGAGACATCACAGACCCACGAGCCATTGTAGCAGCTTCAACCAACCGTGCCGTCTTATTACCGGTTTCAAACGGGACGCTGATACCGTTGGTCATTGCAGACAACTCTTTGTACCATGCGGCATTAGTGATGGTTACCGTATCAATCTTTATCTTTTTTCGAGCTGCTTTCTCTGCTTCTTTCCGCCAATCTATCTGGTTACCCACCACATAATTCTCATAGGTATAACCCAAAGGATGGGGATCCGCATCCGAGATAAGCAGTATCGCTCGTGTGGAATTCTCACGCCAGGGAGTCTCTTCAACGATTTTCTTGATAACCAATTCATAAAATTCATCACCATCACCCCCGCTCGTATTTTTAGTCTCACGAATAAATTTGATAAGATCATTCTCATTATTGGTTAACGTCATACACTGATAAGCATCGCCAAATTCGTGGGCGCTCTTCATGTCGCAATAATCCCCAAAAGCGACGATACCAAGCCGTAAATCGTCATTTTCCTTAAAGAGACGGGGTACGAGATCCGCCACTTCGCTACGTACTGCTTCAATATAAGCCGCCATCGAACCGGTCGTATCGAAAGCAATAACCATATCAAGTTTACCTATCTCCTTAAAAGTGACTTTTTCAAACGCTTTGGTTTCTTCCGTTGTCATTTCTACAGGATAGTTAGTGTCACCTCCCCAATACCCCATCGGGTGCAATTCGTTATTAAGTTTCTTAAAGTTACTACCAATTACCGGCATTGCCTTAAGCTTTTGCATTCTATCCTTTAACTCGGTTTTACTCTTGGCAAAAACAAAATTCCAATAATAACGACTTTCAGATGCATAGTCCTCACTATCGAAACACGGATAACGTTGAGATTCTTCTCCCACATACACACCATCTTTTGAAATACCCTTCAATGCATGCAGAATGATGTCGTTTACACCGTCAAACATCGCGCCATAAACCTGAATTTTTCCTTTGTAGTCAAACTTTTCCATAATCACTTATTTTTAAAATTATTCTATTTTCACAGAAGTGAGTGTATCACTAAGCAAAGCAGCGATGGCAACCGTATCATGCGTCCCTCTCTATTAACAATGCCGATATCATTTCAATTCGTGTTATCTAAAAGTATACTTTGCTATCTAAAATTAATTTCAATGTTTTATGATAAAAGAATACAAGAGGTAACCCGTTTCAATCAAATTTTATCGTTTAAAAAAAGAATTTACGCTTCGCAACACACTTTTCACATCATCCATCGGTTGAAAGGGAACGATAATTTCAAGGTTTGTATTGATGATGCAATAAACTTTCTCCTCGTCATTGTCTTCCATACCGAATCCATCCTCATCCGCAAAGTAACGACCATCGGGATAGGTTGTCCAAACAAGAGCACAAAGTCCGTTTTTAAAATCATTGTAACGATTGAATCCGAATTCTACACGTTTACAGTCAACACAACAATGATAGTGATTGTGATGTCGATGGATACTATCATAATCGATGTCTTTATCTTCAACCAAGAGCTGCCCGTCCGCATTTACGAATTCACGTAGTTTGCCGGTCCGCATATTAACAAGTATGAAAGTTTTGCCTTTTCCCCAGAAAGCGGCGATATCGTTACCTAAGTCCCGGCCGTGATTATCACCATCCAAAGCCGGAATACCACAGGCTATGACATCTTTGTTATCTGTTATCTTGAAATGAGATTTAAAGTTCTCCATTTTTTTCTTCATATATCCTTAGATTATAATACACTCATAATTATTACTGTTTATTTTTTACTTATAGAGTACATTTTCTTAATTTATCTATCTTCTGTCGCCTCCATTTTTATTTTCTTTTTCTAACTTTGATGTTTGCCTATACCTATAATAATGAAAGTCTCAATTGTATTTTCAGGAAAGGCGTTATCATATGAAATTACATGTTCTATTTTCTCGGTATTACTGCAACCAACTATACCGAAAAGGAAGTTGGAATATGTTTGTAAAAATTTCTCATATCCAATCTGTTCGAAATTGGTTGCATGTTGTGTGGAAACCAACAAGAATCTACACCTATCACTGTTCTTTATCAATTCTGTTTCTAATTTATGCAACAATGTTTCATGATTGCCATCTTCTACACGTGCATAAATCGCGGTATAATTATCACATAACATCCGTAAATAACAAAGTTTTAAAGGATCGCTGCAGACCATTTTTTCTAAATCCCGAAATTTGGAATAGTATATCCGCTCAATCACATCTTTATCTGAAATAATTTCGCAGGAAAGCGAACTGGTAGCAATTCGTGATTGGATAGCAGCTACTTCATTCAAGATAATACGTTGCTGTTCGATAATCGGCAACACATACTTTCGAATGACATCCTCCGTTAATCGATGCCTCCCGGGAAATGAAAAATATTTAGTATAATGCTCACAATACTCTTCACGGCAATTTACCGTATCATCACCTATACCAAATAGTGCAATCGTATTATCTCTCTCCTCACCTGAATAAGCCATACATTGTGTTTGCTCAAGTTCTTCGTAACGGTCACATAACTCCGGTGTTATTTCATATTCAGAAATACCATCCTGCCTTTCACTGAAGAATCTGTTGATGCCTAATTTACACCGCATTGATCGTGACACATGAAGAGATGGATTTACCAAAATCTTATATGTACCTTGAAGTTTTTGGGCAAACATTCCTCCCATGGAGGTACCGATTACGAGATTTATCTTCTCTTCTTTTACAAGTCTTTTCAACATCTCCAATGCCACCATTGGCTCAATAGGAAGGTCTGGAGAAAAGATGGTGTCATTTGGCAATAGGCGGCGCAAATGCTCTGCCGTTCCAGAATTACCGGATGAGGAAAGTCCATGTATATATAAAATCTTCATACTGTTTATACTTTAAGCTATTTGTACCAAAACTTCCGTGTAATTACCGTTACCAAATCGAATCCATTCACCTTTAAATTCCCGTACTCCATTTTTACCACGATCATCGATAAGATAATCATCTTTGCATATATCATTCATTACTTTATTTTCCATTGTAGCTATGCTTTTAATTTCAATATCTATTACCACCTCGGTCACCTTCTTCCACACAAATCCTACAAACAAGAGTCTTTTCATCATATAGTTCCAAATCTAGTTGTTTAGGTCTGGAATTGCTCAACATTTTCTCACACCATACCAAGAAAGCACAATATTCATTATCAAATCTAAAGCTATACCAAAGAGGGAGGTTCCTTTTGCTCTCACTTTCTTTTCTCAAATCATCCGGGTTAGGGATTTTGAAATCTTTATCCGTTAACCGGACATATGCTGTATGAGAATAATGGCTGCTTTTTATAACTTCTACGACCTCTTTCCAAGGTGCAGTAAGAGGAAAATGGATGTGTTCATAATATCCTGATGCTTCCGGTCCTCATAAATCCTTTGCTTGACTATTACGCATTGTTTCCGAGTAGTCAAATATATGCTTTATCATCATCTCGATTCTACTGAGTTCATCCCAAGGTATAATAGCTTTCGTCATAAGTCATCCTTCTATTAATTCATACTCAACTCCGAACCATTCGTTTAATGTATCTTCAACCTGGGCATTGATTTCAGGTGTAATCTTATCCTTTATCTTCTTATACACATAGAGAACGGCGACACCTTCATCCAATACACCCAATAGTCGATATACGGCACTTGGTATCAAACTTACCGGAGATACGGTGTAGATGATTGCAGCATAAATCAATACCCTGTCTAATGTGGTCGTTTTTTCATCAACCATCACATAATAGAACTGTAACAGCGGCCGGGTTGCTGTTCGTCCGGCTTTCAGCGCATATGGCCGGATCTTGATATACAATTCATTAATTTTACCGCGCCAATCATAGTTCTTCACTTTCTTCAACAGTGAGTCAATCTCTTTGCCCATAATCCAATAGGCCAAAATCGTAATACAAATAATCGTCAACATATTCTTTCTTGCTTTAGTTTCTTATATAGAGTCTTATCTATATGGATACCTATCTCCTATAGTCAATTTAATCCCAAAAACCGAATTTATCCAAAGATGTATTTTGCTCAAATACATTTTCCGAAATAACCAACTCCTTCGGTTTCTTTACACTTTGGAAAATCGGATGGCCAGCAAAAGCGGCTTCATCAATACTTACCATAGAATTAAACTCTATTCTACGCATGGATTCATTATGGTAGAAAGCCTCGCAGCCTATCTTCTCTAAAGATTTTGGAAATACGGCAGAACGTAGTTTAGACACTATGTATTTACAACCAGTTGTTACTCAATAATTTGTAAGTAATAAATCTGAAATATGGTCGTAATCTTTAATTGCGCATTCTAAAGGGTGAAGGTTTAACACTTTTATTGATTATTAACTCATTTAGAGCATTCGTATTGGCGGTTTCTTCTCTTTCCCATGCAATTTGCTTCTGATATTCCACTTCAATTTTGGCTTATCGTTTAAGTCGCTGTAAAGGTACTATATTTTGTTTAATCTATTCGATATTCCTTATCTTCGATTGTATTACCGATTTCTCAATATATTAAAGCGAGAGGAAGTGCAGCCCCAATCTATTATTTTGGAGAGAATGCAGTCTGCCGCTTACGAGCTTGCCTTTGTTAAAATAACAGTCCTCAGAAATGGGAGTACGTGCATAATCTGTTCTCGAATTAAGAACTATTATCTTCATTGTTGATTCTTTCTTTTTACCTAACTATTTCGTAGGTCGTTTGTCTCCGTTGCCGAATGGTCATATCAAACCAAGAAATGGAGAAAAGTTTGGGGCTGTTTACTCTCCAGAGGATGAAGAAACAGCCCCAAACACAGTTTACCACACTTGACCTTTATTCATTTAGCAGAACAACTGGTTACTTTGATATTCGACATCGGAAATAGTGGCTATATATTCAATATCTGTTCAATATCCCTGAATCCCTGTCTTTATTTTGCATTTTCAATTTTACATTGGATTTGTTTTTTCCGAATGCAAAGTTGTACACGAGGTTGATATAGACCATATTGGCATTATTAGTGATTCTTTCGGTTTCTGTCCGGTGTAGAAGTGGCGTTCCCGATACGAATGTAACCTGTTTCCATGAATCATAGAACGGGTATCTTATACCTCCAGTAATGGTCAGATTCTTTATCGGTTTATAAGACAATTCTACCGATGCCATGCTTGGAATATTTTCCATAGTCTGTCCGACAAGTGATTTCTTTTGAGTCTGATAGAACAACTGTAATCCCCATTTATTATATGCAAAATACACTGAGGGTATTATCGAATAGCCCGTATGATTCCACTCTGAATCGCCCAATTTATTTGTTTGGTGGAACACCTCAGAGTACAGTCTTAACCGTAGAATATTGTTTGAAAACGGATACCATTGCAGAAACAGGCTGGCTTTCATACTCTGTGCATTATCCAGATTGCCGAATGTCTCGATGATACTCGTGTCATCAGATTGGAAAATCGGAGCGATAGCATCTTTGGTATATGAGTATCTCACTTCCGCATTGATTACAAATTTCTTGAAGCCTTTGAAATAGGACAGCGAGAAATCGTGATTGTTGCTCGGTGTCAAATTGGGATTTCCTGCGAATATATAATTGGGGTCTTTGAAGTAAGGATTGTAAGTCAATGAAGACACTGACGGGTTTTCTGTATTTACCTCATAATTGAACATCAGGTCTGAACTTTCGTTTATGAAATATCCTAATTTCACCTGAGGGCGGAAATGGGTGAAGTTATAGGTCTTATTTTCAATGGTTGTAAAAATGTTGTTGTTTACACCTGCACTTATACTGTAATTGAATTTTTCACCCATCATTCCAGTTATTCCCAAATAGGAGTAGATTTCATTAGTAGTTATCCGGTTGTTTGAAGGCAAATTGTTTTGAATGCTGTTGTTGTACATATATCTGGTTCCTGCATACAAGTTTGCTTTCTTCATTTTATAGTTATACAGTGCTTCTCCGATAACCGAATACTTGTCTGTATTTATTATCGTTACTGTTTCAAAATCCGTTTTCTCCTCCAGCAATTCTCTGTATTCATAGTCATAGTCGGATTTGTAGTATGTACCGACAAGATTCATTATAAGCTCATGTTTGGAGCCGAATGACTTGCTGAAATACATATCCATAACCGGATTGATGTATTTGTCTTTGTCTGAACTTTCGCCAGTTTTAATAGTTTCCACGCCATTGATTCTTGACATGATGTCCTGTATCGAGGAGCGTCTGCGATTTAATGAATTGAAAGATAGTTTTGCGCTAAACAAATAGTTGTCAATTTTTGAATTGTTGAAACTGATTTCAGCCATCTGCTGTTCGTATGCATACGGACTGTTACGTCCGTTTTTTGTCTTTTCATAATTAGCTCCTCCAACCGAATACGCCATTTCTTCATCCAATACTCGTTTATCGTAGTTCCTGTAATTGATATTGTAAGTTACACCAATCTGCGAATTTCCCCAATTATATTTGAAGTTGACAACATTGTTGCCAAAACCAGTGGTTACGGCATTTTGGGTGTTGATACCTACCGCACCTCCATTGTGCCTTTCTTTGGTCACCACATTGATGACTGCACCCAATCCCATGTTGGAGTATTGTATGGGAGGTTGTGTATAATAATCTATTTTAGAGATGTTTTCCGGAGAGATAACGGAAAGGTCTGTCGGTGTTGACGATATGCCGTTTATCAGAATCTTGACAGCTTTTCCGTCCACCGAATTTACATTCTGGTCGATAACCTGTATTTTGGGCAAGTGTTCCAATGCCGCCAATGCGCTGCTGTATTGTTCTTTTTCTATGTTGGTAAGTTTATATTCTTTTTTATCAGCAAACCTTTTGACCATGCTTGTGGTGATTACGACTTCATCCAATTGCATGGCATCTTCTGCCAAAATTATTTCTCCAAGATCAATGGATTGATTCAATGTCAGTTCCTGTCGGTAGTCCGCATAACCGATAAATAATATGTCAATATTGTATTTCCCTTCCTCCATTTCCTTGATTATGAATTGTCCGTTTTCATCGGTAATACCTCCTTTGTAATTCAGAGTATCCTGCACAGAACGCACTATAACATTTGCGCCGATGATAGGTTGTGCTTTCGCATCCTTGACAATTCCTTTAACAATATGCTGGCTCCATGTTGGCACAGAACATAAAAAACAACATAGCATCAGAAAAATGACATTTACTCTTCTCATGATTTTTATCGTTTTATTTGGGCTGTAAAACTACTCAAAAATTCCCGAAACGGGGCTGTAAACTGACTGACAGTTGTCTGACATTATACTGACAAATTGCTGTCAGACTCTAATTCTTTTTCAATTTCTTCAATGGACGGCAGACTACCACAGAAATCACTTGGTAAGGCTTGTCCTAATTCATAGTCGGAGATTCCAATAGGCTTCTGAATATCACGCAAAGCATATTCAGCCTTAATGCGGTCTTTGCTCTTGCAAAGCAATAGCCCGATAGTACGGTTGTCTCCTTCACGGCAAAGAATGTCATCCACGGCAGAACAGTAGAAATTCAACTTGCCGATATACTCCGGCATGAACTCCGTGTCTTTCAGTTCAATCACCAAATACCTGTGCAGGAAAGCATTGTACATCAATATGTCAATATAGTAATCATCGCCTGACACATTGATGTGATATTGTCGTCCCATAAAGGCAAAACCTGCACCCATTTCTACAAGGAATTTTTCCACATGCTTTACCAGACCGATTTCCACGTCACGCTCGTTATATTGGTCGGTGAAAGTCAACATGTCGAATATATACGGGTCTTTGAGCATGGATTTCACATCGTTTGCTTCCGGGATTGGCAAAGTCTCCGTGAAGTTGTTTACCAAAGCCCCATGTTTGCCATAATCATCAAGCCTGATGGCTTCTTGTAAATAGCGTGTATTCCAATGTGATGTGATACACTGCACCATGTACCAATACCGGACACGAACATCCTTGACCTGCTGCAAGAGTATCAGGTTATGGGTCCAGCCCAAATGTTTGATGGGAAGAGTAAAATTATACTTTTCCAATTGCGCAATCACTGATTGCGTAATTGGAGCATCCGTCTCTTTCACTATCGTAAGCTCCTGATTATATTCATTGAAAAACTGTATCATGCACTGCACATTGCGCACGGAGCAACCTTTTATCTCGGTATAATCGTTCCTCAAGTCCACAGCCAGCCGTTGCAAGGTCTTTTTGCCCCAACCGTCGGCGTCTTGGCTTTGTTGTAACATTTCGCCGATGTCCCAATACATCCGCAACATCTCTTCATTGGCGGCATAGATTGCCCTTTGCTGTGCAACCAATACCCTTTGCTTGATTTTGCGGAGCAATGCCGCACATAACCACGAAAACTATCCGTAAAGTTTTCAATATCTTGCCTGTCTGTATTTTTAGCCATATTCTACATATATTTTTTACAAAGTTACTCTTTTCATTTGACTATACACCAATAAGCTCTCCGTATTTTGAGTGTATTTCTTCGTGAAGCTATCTTTTATCTTCTCATCGAAAAGCCTCTCTTCTGTTGTCGGTCATACTGCCCTTCCATCACGTTATCGACTTCTCGTCTGGCTTTGATTTGCTCCCGGTTATCCAAATTTCCTTTTTGCTTGGCAGTGATATACAAGAAATCTCCGGCTGCACGGTGCGGCTGTTTGTCGTCACCGAACAGGTTAAGGGCACTCTTGATGTCCGACACCTGTTCTGCATCAAAGCGTGGTTTGTAATAATCCCTTGCCAGACGGATAATGCCGTGTACTGCCTTGCGGAAGATGTCGCTTGTTTTGAGCAGCAGGAAACTGAGACAGCCGATAATGTGGTTTTGCCACGAAATCCGATTTTTGAGCCTCGTGATTTCCTCCGTATGCGCAGCCTCCCGGCGGTTGAGTTCCGACAGGTGCTTGGCTTCCAGTTCCATCCGTTCACGGTGATGGTCGTTCTGCATGGTTTGGATTTTACATTGCAACCGCTCAATGGTTTCCTCATGCGTGGCTATGATTCAAAATAAGTATGCGGTTTGTACATATGATTGCCCAGCATAAGATATATTTTACCATTCAATCGACTCAATATACTCTCCCACAATATAATATTTTAAGTTCTTTACAATAGAGCACTTATGCTCTTAAATCTTTCAACAACATTATCGCTGACTCATAATTTATTTTTCTATTAGCGAGTCATGCTCACTGCTAATTCAAATATTTCTTGATTGCTTTCATCGTTTTCTCCCGCAAGGTATACAGATGCTATTTCGATCCCCATCTTCCTCAGCCAATTAAAAGCTTGTATGGCTGTCTTTGATGTATTCTTTGAAGTTCCTATTTAAATAATAGAACATAAAGACTCCGAGTTTATAACTCACCTCGCAACTTTTTTCATCAACAGTAGCGAACTTGGGTCGAATCTTAAACTCCTTCTCAATGAAGTCTGAAATCTCTTTATAGGTCTTACAGCTTTCATATTATTTAAGTTTTAATGTTGCTTTCAATTGTTGTAATCCGAGGCTTGCTCCGCTTTGGATATGGATACATTCTCGGTTGCACCCCTCAGGCAATGCGACCTCAGAAGGGTCAATAATGTATAATTCACATTTTGGCGGTATCATCTTCAAAAGTTCTGCAGCTGGATAGACCAACATCGTAGAGCCTACTACAATAAAAACATTTGCTTGCTTTGTTGCCTCTACAGACGCTTTCCACAGCCGTAGTTCGATATCTTCGTTGAAGAATATTACATAAGGTCGCAACTGTGAACCATCGGGTGCCTTATCACCAATATGAATATCAGGATTGTTATGGTCAATCTCATACGATTCATATGGATGTAATGTAGAAGCATTCTTCAACGCTTCACCGTGGAGGTGAATTACATTCGTTGAGCCTGCCCGTTCGTGAAAGTCATCGCCATTCTGGGTAATCACTGTCACCTCGTACTCGTCTTCCAACTCTGCAATAATGTAATGTCCTTCGTTAGGCTCTTTCTTCATAATCAAGCTGCGAATGAGATTGAAAAAATCGAGCATCCGCTGCCTCCGTTCGTTGCAGTCACTTCGTCTTCCACAATACCACGAACTGCGTGCGGCTACAGCCTCGATGTTGAGCGTATCCCACAAACCGCCTTTGCCACGAAAAGTGGGTAATCCACTCTCGCGGCTCATACCGGCTCCGGTATAGAAGACAAGTTTACACATACTATTTCTGTGGTTTATGCAACGACATTGTGTAGCCACATCTGATACATTTTGTGCCGGATAGAGGTCTTGCCCCAGGGTAAGTTTCCTCATACATAAAATGGTGGTTGTCTCTCACGTAATCGTGGTTGGGACATTTCAGTCCACGTACTTCTTTTACCTTCTTCATATGGATATTATTTATTGTTACTATACAGAAACTTTTCGCTCGAATTACTAACCCTTTTCTTTTATAGAGTAGTAATCCGAGCGAAATATATCTCTGTAAGAAAATAAATCTTACGATTTATGGAATAAGTGTAAACCATTGATTCAATATATCTTCCACTTGTGTTCTAATTTCAGGTGTCACACGATGCTTAACGCGGTTGTAGGCAATTGCTAAAGTCGCAACATTATCTGCCAAACCTAATATTCCGAACTTGTTTCGGCTCAACAAATCCTTTGGCAAAAGCTGATATGCCAACGCCCCAATGATAATTACTTTGTCTACAACCGGTGTCGTGGGAGCTTTAACCACATAATATAATTCCAAAACAGTACGCGTGGTCTCTCTTCCAGCCTTGACAGCGTATTGTTTAATATATTGCCAGAGTTGTTCTGGACTTCCAAAGACGTTGCTTAATATATCCATATATTCAATGTTTAAATTTCAGTTTACTATATAGATAAAAGAACACTCGGATTTCTATCTTCAGAAATCAAATCCAAGTTTACGACCTTTTCTGCGCCACTCCTCATCATCCTTTTCAAACTGATCAAGCATTTTCTCTGTATTGGAGATAAAATCATCTGTTTGATTGAGTAAAGCAGCAGTACGCAGACGAAGTTCTATACGCTGCCTCACAAACGATGACTCTGATGCACTTGCCCCGATAGCATTCATCACTCTGCGAAAGCAGGCGTCAGAGTTATCCAACTTAACTCCACACTGCTCAATAGCACGGTCTAATGACTTTTGTCTATCTGTCAAAATATTCCAACTCATATCATTTTATCTTTTTATTGTTAATCTAACAATCTTATATAGGCAGTACATCAAATATACCAGGGTTATGAAGAACCCTAAAAATATTGATATTGCAAGTTTAATCAAGAAATGCCCAAATATGGCTTCAAATGTAAACCATACGAATGTCATCGGTGCAAATTATGACAATCTACACATTGGGCTACAGCGGGTCGTGTTGGATGGTAATAACAATTCATTTAATCTATATTTCTTGAAACAACCGGATACCTGGCCAATCTATTAAATTCATTTTGAATCTTATCCATAACCAGTTTATCCAATTTGTTTTGTTGTATCATTCCCCAAAGCTGTGGTATCGCAAAAGGCCACCATACACATACTGTCAATGCCGTAGGGATAGCTTGCTGACCAAATATACCGACACTCGCTTTCACATATACATGTGGAACAGCTGGTGATATTCTGATTTTCAAAGCCGTCTGCAAGCCTAAAACCGCCTTAAACAGATTTCCTTTCTTAATTGAAATATCCCAATCTCCTGAAGGTAATTTAATCCCATCAACTTCATATCCATCATAACGCAAAGAAGACATTAAACTATTTGCAACCGTATCCGAATAAGGTGCTACATCACAGAATAACTTTGTCGATCTAAAAAGTCCCATACTTCGTTTTTTTTCTATTGATGATGTAAAGGAGTGAAATCTATCATTGACCGGATTGTATCATTCTTTTTAAGAATACTTTATTTTTATCTGAACCGATAATTTCAAAATTCGCTGATTGCAAAAGCTTAATAGATATAACGTTGTCTTTGTAGACTTCACTCTGTATAAAATCACAACTCAAATTTTTCAAAATAAAGCTTACTGTTTCTAAGATGCACTCTTTCATTATGCCTTGTGAACGGTAAGCCGGATGCATAGCATAAAATAACGTCGGTTTGTCAGGTATATCCATTATGGCTATAAACCCCACAAGTTTAGCATTTAAATAAATCCCCCAAAGAAAGCCTTCATTACGAGTCACATAACAACTAAAAGAATATAAGAACTGTTTTATGCCATCTTCTGAAGAAACAAGATCATTCAATTCTCTGAGATAACGTTTGGTCGCATCGTCATCAAATATCTGCCGCAATATTGGAATGTCAGTATTATTGATACAACTCAATACGCATCTATGCGTTTGTATTTTAGGATATGCATTCATTTTATCAGGCCTCTTTCTGCCATCTCGCAATATAAAAACATGAAAATCTGTGCATATACCCGTTCATTATGACACAAGATATCCCATTGTTCATCCGAATATTCAACTGCTGTCAAACACATGTCGCACATTCGAATGGCTGGACAATATTTACAACGTTCAACACGCTTATGATAATATTCCTCTACAATCTCATTTGCACGTTTCCAATCTATACCATTCTTGACATTCCCAATTCGATATTTATCGGCTACTTTTTCACATATCCCAATCTGCATTTGAGAGTCAATATATATCTTTGAATTGATGGGCATACAAGTTGCCATTGGTACTGATTGTCCTGCGTCTATAATTGGACGATCTTTCCAATAAGCGAGGCATTCATCCAAAAAGATTTTAAGAACAACCCAATCTTGATGTTTCTCATATGCGTCTAATATATGTAGATAAAGTTGTTTTGTCTCTTCGTAGTCAACAGTTTTTACCCCATTGATAAAATTAGGGGATAATCCATGAATATTTGAAAGAACGAAACTTTTCAGCAATCCATCGCTATTCCATTCTCGTGCAATTTGGATAATGTCACTAAATGCCACCAATGTCATTTGCAATAACACACATGGAATATATTCAGGATAAGTCTCTTTTATATGGCTCAATGCACTATAAACTCTTTCATATGATCCATTCCCCATGATGTCAACGCGATGTTTATTATGAAAAACTTTAGTCCCATCGATTGAGATTGCCAACTCTACACTATTTATTGAAAGCCATTCAATTTTTTCATTATTTAGCAACACACCATTTGTTGAGATAGAAAAATCCACATTGTTTCCCCAACGCTCGCGCCCTCTTATTATTGCATATTGAATAAGTTGGTATTGCAACAGCGGCTCACCTCCATAAAACGCAATGCGTAAACGTCTATTCCCAGCTATCTGTTGGATAAAATCATATATAACATCAATGTCTCTACCTGTTAATGTATGACTACCGTGAATACGATTGTTTACATAGTCTCCGGAATAGCAACAATATGTACATCTGAGATTACATTGTTCTGTTATACCGATAATAAACATTTCTATTTCAGACATCGTATTGAACTGATTCAGAGGATTGAAACGCCAGGTATAATCACTTTCATCCGCAACTCCTCCTACTATTTCATTCGTTCTACGCAAATAGGAATAGATGTTTCCTCGAATGGTCTGAATATGCATATGAATTAATCTTAACTCCTTCTTCCACATTTATTTGCCGAGCAATGTCCGCATCTTAAACACTTTGCCTGACAGGCAGCCATGCCCATAGCCTGGATAGCTGCTTTCTTCTTATCCTCCTTTATTACATTATTATTAAGAATAGGAAGAATGCCACCATAACTTACTTGATTATTTACTTGTGTGTACATAACTTAATATTTAGTGGTTATACTCGTTTGATGATTCTATCATATTCTCCTGAACTATACCAATTCCATAATTCTCCTGCTCGGACAACTAACCACGGCATAGCTGCCGCATTAATGGATAGATATTTAATTATACTATCCATCATTCCCGAATGATTGTTGTTGAAATCCATTGCCTGCTGAATAAAAGACTTTATATGAATCCGGCCATAGCATTTCTTCGGCAGACCTGCCATTTTTATCATTGTAGTAAGAGCTACATTTATGTCTTGGCAACATAATAGACCTATACGATCCGCCGAAAAATCAGAAATACGATACCAATTTAATAATGGCATTTTTACTAAACTCATCCATATATTCAGATCAGAGTTCGCTATAGGCATATACATTGCTTCTGTAAACATATGGTATGATTTATGACCGCATTTTATATGTCCGAGTTCGTGTCCAATCATAAAATACAGTTCTTCAGGAGAAAGCAAATCCACAGTTCCTGATTGTAATATTATTCTCGGCTTTTGCTCTCCTACGGAAAATGAGCAAATATCATAATCCCAGTCAGTTGAACAGGCCGGTACATTTTTTATCTCAAGTAACCGACAAGCCTCCACAACATGTCTATGTATATTCGGTAAACTTTTATCTGTTACATTTATACCTTCCGCAGAATATTCAATTGCAGCATACTTTTCCATTATGCTACCGACCGTCTTATCAACTATTGATTTAAATCCTGGAATTTTTCTCAATTTATCCAATGTTGATTTGTCCTTAGGATGTAGAATGGCCGAAATATCTAATCCTTTTATTGTAGTTCTAAGTTTCATATCCTGGTGCTTCTATGATTATCAACCTCCACCCATAGAATAGTCTCCTTCAGCATACAATATACGCTTACGACATCGTGAACAACTGATTAAAGTGCGTGTTTCATTGGGCATTTCTGAAAGAGGATTGAGGGTACCACATTCCGGACACACAATGTAGTAAGACTTACAATGCTCACAATAGTGCAAATCTAATGTCCTAAAATCTGCTTTTTGTTTATTAGAGCGCGATTCACCAGACCAAAAATGGTCAACACCATTTATAATCGAACCGCAAATAGCAAGACCAAGTCCCTCTTTTGATTTCAAATCCTTGAACTTTGACCAAGGACGAAGTTCCCGCAAACACTTTTTACATTTGTGTGGCATATTATCTATTTATTTTTTGAATATCATATATAGTATTGTTCTGCCAATTTTGCGTTCCATACCATTCTTGGTTATAGGTACGCTTGTTTGACGGCTAATTTTCTGTTTAAGTTTGGTTATCCCCAATGCTCGTTTCCACGAGAATGAGGCTCTTGGTATTTTTATTTTGTTCATACTTCTTCAGTTTCAGGTGTAATCGGTTTCACCTTTGACATCTCACTATCTTTCCATTTGGCAATGGTAGCATCAGCAACCTCAATTTGAGCGTTCTTAACTTTTTCAAGAATATCACTCTTCAATTCGAGTTCTATCTGATGCTGTTTTTGAAGTTGTTCTTCACGTGTTTTCAACTCAATATCATGCATGTTACGAATGCGTTCCATATACTCATCAGATTCAAGGTATGCCATCACCTGTTTTTCTTCTGCTTGAATCATTCTATCATAAGAGCCGACAGATGTAACAATCTTTACTACGGTAGGAAGAATTTCAATAATAAAAAACAGCAGGCGAATCATCCACAAAAAGAATAACTCAGTAGGCAAATTTCCATTCGCATCTCTTTTCCAAACTGCATATTCGAGAATACGATAGTTCTGTATGAAGTGATTTCCTTTATTTGATGTCTGCCGAAAATCCTGAATAATCTTTCCTCTCTCAGTAGCCAAAGAATCACGTGTATCCCGATTATGAGCCAAACGTTCAGATTCCCTTACATAGTCCGTGGTATTTTGAGCAATCTGTCCCTCTGCAATAGAGCGTTCCCCTTCAAGTTCTTTAATCCTTTTATTGATTTTATCATTCCATGCTTTCTTCTCATTTTCCATTGTGCGCCAATGTGGGCGTCTTAAATCTTTTAGACGAGTTATTTCACTAGTATATATAGCAGAGTCTATAGCGTTCTTTGCATTCGCCAGATTCCTTTGTGTGGCATTGATCTGATTATTATAATTGTTGTACTGGTTCTGGGCAGTTGTAAACGTATTTGTTGTTGGTTTATTCAATTTGTTTCGCTCTGCCTGAATCTGTGCATTCAATGAACTGACATTGCCCCTTAAACCTATATTTAGGCTATCCAGTCTGCTCATCGTCGAAGTAGACAAATCAATCTCGCCACTCAAAACTCCTTCTTCTCTATGAGCACGTGTACTTTCTGATAGTTCCTTAGCCGAACTTTCATCAAAAAAGAATTTTTGTTCTGCGATGAAGTCCTCGAAAATAACCAACTCTAATGGAATCGATACCATAAAAGCAATGATGCATGCCAATGCAGAACGAGAGAGCAGGGGTACCCAGAACTTCTGTTTCTTGGCTGATGGATCTTTCTTTAATGTAATGACAAGACTCCGGTCGATACAGAAAATCAACAAAGACCATATTAAACCAAACAGCATTGCCCAGCCTAAACTTCCGGAAGATTCGTCGCCGCTCTGTGTAAAATACCACGCTGCAGATGTTCCCGCACAAAAAGCAATAAACGCAGTCATCAGAATTGTCGCACCAATGGCAGAAAACTTTTTATGGTCTGTTCTGCATTTTTCAAGAATATCCAATTCTGCTCCGGCAACAGTCCACAGAAATCTTTGAAATTTATTTCCCATATATCTCTTCCTTTTTATTTATACACAAGTATGTAGTATAACTTTTCTTATATAATTGTATCGTTAATGTCCAATATATCAGACTTACCAATATGCCAAAAGCCAAAGGCAAAATCATATTTTCAATTGACCAATAAATGTCAATTGCTTTCTTACCGTAGTTGGATAAGAGTGTCCAATCTAAATTTAGATAGATATATAGCATTGCAGGCAATAGCCCAATTAAAAGACATAGAAATGCTCCAATCCATTTTATGATTACAAGATGGTCTCTATAATCAATAAAATGTTTAATTGACGTATAAAGCAGCCATACAGATCCTACGCTCATTATCAAACCAATCGAAACAAATAATCTTATTGTCCAACTAGGCGCTATTATCGCAAGAATGGCATTTATACCTATGATAGCAAATAAAACGATGCTCAAAATCACCGTTGCATTGTGCAACAAGGCTTTGTACTCATTCGTAATATACTTATCAGCACTATTCATTATAGTTTTATCTTTAGGGATAAAATATTCTTCAATCTATTCCAAAGCCCCTTTTCAAACATCTTTTTTGTAATACCCTGTTCCGTTGGGGAGAGCATCCATCTATCCAAATAAGTCTCTTTAATAGATGTTATGAGTGGGGTTAAATCTATTTCGCAGTTTGGAATTTGCAATCTTGATAAACTGTCTGATACTTTGACATCAAGTTTCGGAAGTGAGCGTACTCCAACGCTTAACATTTGCTCCTTAATTGATATCGCATTGCTTGCTACCAAACGATATGTTATGGCCCTATTGGGGAATACTTTGATGGAAGTTTGTTGGGTAACATCAATATCATTAGGATAGAGCATTATATTGTCTGCATTTGCAACGTTCCATCTTAACTCCACGGGTTGGGACTCTAAGGTGTGTGGCATATCTGACGAGAAATCATTGATAGCAACCTCTCTTAATACTCTAATTGTTATCTCCTTAGAAATTGATATTTGTTCATCAACTGCAAATACAATAAGAGTATATGTTGTATCTTTTGTAGGAGTTACTTCTAATTCGGTAAATATTGATACATCTATCTCATCGACATCAGACTTAAGCAAAATCTTTTTAGCATAATCCACACTCCAAGATAGTCTTGTCGTTTTGCCCGCCTTTATATTAGAGTGAGAAGAAGAAAAACGACGGATGCTTGGAGATGAGTATGGTACAACCTTCACTGATTGTTTTACCAAATCATAATCGTTATATACAATTAGGTAAAGTTCTAATGCCTTCTCAACAACCAGCTCTACATCTTTATACAATGTTACATCTTTGCCAGCCAGTTCAATCTTGGTATAATTTTCGGCATCCCACTCAATGTAGATTTTACTACCTATAACATATTGTAGTTCCTTAATCCGAAAATATTTGATCTCAGGCTTAAGAGATAAACCATTCTTAGTCGCCTCTGAAAACTCGTATCGACATTTGCGACAAAAGTTTGCAGCTATCGGATTTTCGGCATTACATTCGGGACATTTTTTCATTTCGCTCATAATGCCTTTAGTTATTGGTTAGAGTAAAGGAATAATATTGAGATTCTGCGACAGAAATTGCCGATGATGTAGAATATTCCCATATTTTACAATAGAATTTCAAATTGTGCTTACCAGTCCCAACTTCCAACTCATTATATGGCATGAATATTTCGACATCTGTATACGAACTGCTATCATAGTTAGGTTTTATTGTTTTGTGAGTTGCCGCTTGATTATCTGATGTAGCATAACTTCCATTAGTATCTTTGACCCTATTGCCATTCTCATAGTAGAAATATACGGCACAAGAACCATCTATACCCTTCATGTTTTGCACCGAGAAGTCTACAAGAATTTTCATTCCCTTCACACCATTTTTAAATACATTATGCTCAACTGTTACATCCTTAATTTGGCCTGTGATTTTTTGAGCAACCTGAATAAGATTGATTTTGACTTCCATTCCTTCAGATTTGACCTTAAACCAATCTGTACGTTCTGTTCGTTTAGGGTTCTCTTCATATGAAATAGTAAATGACTCCGTGCCTTGAGTAATAACCCTGAACCAAGATGACAAAGAGTTAATTTCGTAACTATCCGCATCTGTATTCACTTGATAAGTGATTTGTCCTGATGAAGCACTGAGGTTGCTATCAACAACTTTCTTATCATTAACCAATAATCGTTGAGGTTTATATACTGCTTGATCCAAGCACATTGTCACCTCGTCATTCCTGGTTTTGATACGAATGTTTGCAGTTCTATTGCTCTGTCTATTTTTAGTTGCCTTAATTATAAAATACGAGTCATTCTTTTCTAATGTGCACCATTTAGGCAAATCCAAGACTTCATATTCTGATGCATTTGTCTTGACATCATACATAAGAGAGGCTCCATGAGTTGGAATATTAACTGTTCGTCCCTCGTTGGAACCATTTATCAATAGATATGACTTATACCCGAAGATATTAGACAAGAATCTTTCTCCACTATAGTTGCGGTCCTCCAATCGATATGCATAATGGAGAGAAAAGGCTGAAATTATTATGAATACTATAAGGAGAATAATAGTAACTACATTTGTTGCTGATGTTACCGTTCTTTCTACGACCTTATCCTTGTAGATGGTTTGAGAATCATATACAACATTGACTTCTTTAACATCGAATGATGTAGTATTATCTACACGCAATAATATCATTTGGCTATCTTTTACAGTCGCGATAAACCTATTTTGTCCTGTTACATCTCGCCCATTAATAGTTACCTTATCCGCGTTTATTGCATTCCATTCAACAAGGAACTTTCCATTAGATTGTTTCTTTATAGCAAAGTTTTCAATATGACACATATGACTTTTCCCGGGCTTGGTATGCTCGGGAAACCGTGTACCACATTTTCTGCAATAACTTGCAGATTCTGGATTGGACGTTTTACATGAAGGACATTCCTTTGATGTCATGTTACTTTAAACTTGATGCAATAGTTTCACAATCCCAGAAGCCATAATTACACTTACGGCAAAAATTGGCATCTATTGGATTTTCCGCACTGCAATTAGGGCATTCTTTAGTGCCATTCTTATCGTTAATCTTGACCTTTTTATGAACTCGCCTCCATTGAGTTAACTCATAACGGAGCTGCTGATTCTTTTTAACAATCTCATCCAATGTTTTAAGTACCTCGGTCAATTTTTCACTATTCTGTTCTGAAGCAGACACACTGTCTTCAGAATGTTTAATGTGCTCTTGCAAAACAGGGATAAGCTTATTCAACTGCTCAACCATTGCTTCATAGTCACCGATAGACTTATTGACTGCCGATACAAGGTTATTTATATCAGCACTCAACGTTGCTGATACCCTTTCCATTGAATTGGATTGTGACTTAAGGCTGCTTTCAAGTAAAGTAATAATTCTTTGTATTTCAGATTGTGTCGTATTAAGAGTGTCTGAGCAATTCTGGCTTGTAGCAGCAGCCAACCTACTTTCAAAAGTACAAACTCTTTCAAGAAGTTGGTTAGTAAATGCATCATTACCCTCCAGTAATTGGTTATACTTCTCAATAATTGCTTTCCGTAATACTTCTATCATTTCAATTTTCATCTCATCTACGCTCTCTGGAACGTTATTCAGAAATGATTTTATATCATTAGCAACTTCATCAAGTTTCTCTTTCTCTGTTTTTAAATATGCTTGCACTGATTCAGAGTGAGAGAGCAATAACGTATTTATACGTCTGTTTATCTCCTCGTTCGTTTCTGCTAACACCTGTGTGACATTATGTACATACTCATCGGATAATATTTTTACCTGCTCTTTGTTTGATTCATATATCCTACTATAAAATGCGTCTAATTGGTGTATATAGTTGTTCAAAAACGATTTTATATTCGCTTCTTGATTTTGGGAAACCTTTATCAACTGTAACAATGATACTTTTATATCGTTCAAAACCAGTTCGGGAGATTTCTCATTGCCTACTGTTCTTCGATAAAACTCATCCTCTTCCTTTTCCTCATATGCGTAGATAATCTTTATAGCGACAGAACAAACTACCGCACCAATAATACCTATTATAGATGTGGTAAATGCTGGTATTATATTTTTCACTAAAGTATCGACATCACTCAGTGAGCTTGTGCCGCTGCTATCCAAGCTGACCACAATCGCAATAAAGGTTCCTAATATACCCAACGATGTCCACACGTTAGGCACATAGTTAAGCAGTTGTTTTGACCTTAACTTTGTAAAATACAATGCAAAGAAAACTGCTGTGATTGATAGTCCTGTTAATGTAACTATAAGATTCAACTCATCATTGATGGTAGAGATGTTTTCTGTTACTGAGTTTGACACTTCTTGTATGTTAATAGTTTCATCCATAGGTCATTACTTTGAGATTATTCTAAATTCAATTCTTCGTGACATTGGGTCTAAAGAGACATCATATATATTATTCTTCTGTACTCGATCTGAGAATGAGTAACCAACACTAATCACTTGCTTCTGGACAAACTCTTTTTGTTCGGAGCTTAAGTTGCAGTTATTAAATATATAACTATATACAAGGTTTGCACGTCCCGATGATAATTCGAGGTTTCGTATGTATCCGTAATCCGTTCCTCTCTCTCCATCCCATAAGGGGTCAGTATGTCCCTCAATGCGTAGCTCTATGTTTTTCCTGTTCTGTTCTTTCCATATTGTCATTGTCCTGGAAATTAAAGATGAACCAATATGTCGCAGATAATTCTTCAATTCTTTTTGCATTATTGGTTCGTTTCTTTGAACGAACAAATCTTTTCTGATATCCCTATTGGTCAATATGATACTACCCCTAATTGTATCAAAAGTGACTTTGACATACTCATCATATACAAATACATCGTGGTATCGTCGGATTAGATTCTTCAAGTTGTTTTGTTTCAGGGAATCTATAATATCCGCCTGTTGTTCCAAATCTAAACTTGCACGTTCGAGCGAAGCCAAAGCTTCTTCGTACAAATCTTGTTTTACAACAGCTTCCTGTTGTGCTTTTTCTGCCTCAGCAACCTTGTCGTTATAATGATTGTAAAGAATAGCACTCAATATAATGAATACAACAAGGAAACCAGACATTAGGTCTGTATAACTCATCCAAAAGTTATGCTCTTCTCCAAAATCTTTCTTAAAAAGTTTCTTCATCGCAATTTATTTCCTTTTACATCATAGTGATGCTCTGCATTTTGTATTGTTGCAGATGTTACCGAGTTAGCAAATGGAGAAATAGAATCATACATCACAGGAATGATTACTTTGCGATAAGTAAGGCTATATAATCCTTTTTTATTGCCTTTACTTATCAATAAATACTGATTGTCAAATTTCTCAATGTTTGAATAAGTAGAAGACAAAAGTACCTTTTTCTTATTCCGGTCAAACAAACCCATCCGAGATTTGCGAGCAATTCTTACTATCTCATCATTGATAAATCCATCCTCAATATAGTCTGCGTTAAGTTTATATCGGAACTTCTTTATCCACCACTTTACAATAAAGAGTGCACATAAACCTACTATTGCTAAGCATCCTAACTCAACGATATATTGATAGTATATAAAAACTTCTTCGTAAAACCAGTGGTCTATCTCATATAAGATTACCCCTGTCAGCCCTGTTATTGTAGTAAACCACAATACCACAAACGACAGACAAAGAAATAAAACAAATCTGTTCCCAAAGCGAATCTTTACAACCGAAACTGGTTGGAACGATATATTCCTAAAAGTGTCAAGTGTAAACGCTTCAGTACTTGTATTGTGACTTCTTGTAAGCACTTTACAAATAGCAGAACGCATCATTGGCTTATATCTATTTGTTAGAGTAAACGCAGTACCACATTTCCTACAAAATTTAGCATTCGCAGGATTATCTGCACGACATTCGAGGTTAGGGCATTTATTCATTAAAATCTATTAATTTCTAATTAGTATCTTATGAAACATATTCTTATCTTATTTACCACAAAATTAACAAACTGCAACCATAATGAATCTTAGATTCAAAAATCAAAATCATCCTATAAGTCGTTAGTGGAGTCATTTCCCTTGGATTCTTCAGATTCTATAATATATATGTTCTTTTCTGGCAGATATAGAATATTGCGGATGTAATTTTCACAATTGTCAAGCACCGGCCAGTGAACAGCCATTACACAGCGTATCATAATTTTTTAATGTTTTTCTTAGATTTGTCCCGTTTGCATGAATAATAGCGTCTTCATCCATTGTGAAATCCAACAAGTCTTAATGAAAATACGGATGAGGATCATTATCTAAGTCCATCTCAATCGCAATTTTGATAGAGACTTGAAACCATCTATTCTTTTTTTTGAAAAAATATAAATTATTTTTACCATTACCATGTGGAGTAGTACCTAATAAAAGAATGATTATTGAAGCATGGTTAGCATGCCCCTGCAAAAAGCCGCTATTCCGTCTTGAAAGAGACGAATTCAGCAGATGATATGCTTCTCCCAAAGAGGTTCCTAGAGTAGTCGTTGCATCATGCCAATAAAAATTATGTATGGTTTCACACCACTTCCACCTAGCATCTATATCAAAATCCATACGACATAATCGATAAGAGATATTATCATCATTATCTTCTGCGATTATTTTCAGTTTTGGAATCACCTCATGCATTGCAGAATTGACTTCTGAAATCAATTCTCCGAATATAGGGCTGGATGTATTCAGCAAAAAGAAGATTAGTTGCTAAGGTCGCTTTTATTATTTGTGACATATCAGATATTGATGGCATATATTTATTTCTTTTCAAAGAATCTGTGCGTAGCCGATAAGAAAGGAAGTGTTACATCAAAGTAACGATGAGAAACATAATCTCCCTTAATATATACACCATTCTCATAGCGATTTGTTGAATCCCACGTAACATCCATGAAAAGCCACCGATTCTCAAGTTTTACCCGAGTTATCACATGATTAAAATCTGATGTTCTGTTTACTACATAACTCCATCCGCTTTCAAATATATTTTGTATTGCATAACAAAGAATATTTTCCACTTGAATCCCCATGGATTTTAAAAGGACTAATGTTAAGTCTGCAAAACCCTGACAAACGCAGCGTCTTGTATGAACAATTTGTTCAATCGTACGATTGGTACTCTCCCCAGATGATAAAGAGTCAAAATCATAATACAAATTTTTAGCAACGAAATCGTGTATTATCAAGACCTTTTCTCGTAGATTAGAACACCTTTTAGTTAACCTAATTGCTACCTTTGTCATTGTATGATCATTATCCAACAGCGTATCGCAAAACACGTATTTCAAATGTTTTGATTCTAACAATTTTTTATTCCATATGGTGTACCTTGGAATTCTAAAATACCATTGATTGGTGTTATCCAAATTTAATATGATTTGTTTCCCTCCAATAAAAGATACGAAATCTGTGCCATTATTACTTACATACAAGTATAAATAGTAGACTCCCGGCTCATGAACGTTTAATTTGCATTTACAACTATTAGATGTATATAATTTTGAAAATAATTCTTCTTGGTCTTCGTTTAAAATCTGTAATAGTTTAAAATTATGTGGGACTGTTATTTGAATATTAATGATGTTTTCAGAGAATTCCAAGTCATAAATACGATTAGGATTACTCCAACACCTAAATTTTTTGACATTCATCTGCATAAAAATATTTAAGATTTTTTTTATTCCATTCATAATTTTACACCACAATGAATGCAATACTTATCTTTAACATCATAAGTTGGCATGCCACAAAACATACAAAAAGAATTCTCTCTGTATTGAACTCTAATTTCTGATCTGTCTATTATTTTTCCACAGTTATCATAAAGAAGTAATTCATAAATATCAGATGTTACACTCAAATCTATAGCATTTATTGATGTAACATCCATATTTTCATTATTATTTGATAGAATCAGCTGAAAGGGATTTTCACAAATCCAACTCAGATGAGTTATTTTCCCATATTGAACTTCTGAGTCAAAGTTAGCCTTAAACTCAATGATTTTTTTCGCTTTTGTTTTGGATATAGTTTCCTCTTTCTGTGTAGTATAAAAGTTATATGCCTTTTTTACTTCCAATTCAAAATTCTCAATTATTTGATATTTTTTATCTACATAAATAACATTAAACAATGTTGATTGAATAGCAATACGCTCTGTGTTTTTAAGACATTTACATACAGAATTGATAATATTGGAATTAACAGAATGAGTTATGATCTTATCATTCAAACTCCTAAGTATAATTATAAAATCATCTATTACTACAGAATTACCCGAATAGAAGTCTTTCAAGTATCCTTCGAATATTATCGGAGTTTCAAATATCGAACTGTCTAATTCTTGGATGCTTTTTATAACTTTAACAATACTTGTAGATGAAGAAATCATATACCTGATTTAGAGTGTGTTATTATCAAATAAGAGAATCTTACTTATTTTGATGTCATCTTAAGTGTAGCGAATCACAAAAGTTTAACATAAAAAAGTAAAATTTCTTACTTAAAAAAATCATATCGCGGTCGTCAAAACTGTTAAGTTTGATGCACAATTCACTTATTATTGTTTTTATGCACTATATGTGTGCACGCTTTCCATATTTCGTGAGCTTCTTTTTGTTCTATAGGAATGGTTTTTGTAATACAACTCCCATCTTTTTTGTAAAGCAGGACTGTTACACAATCGTTAAAAAGTTTTTCATCTAAAGAAAAAATAGCAGGGGCAATCTTCTTTATTGTTTCTAACAATTTATCAAAATCATCCTTGCTTATATAACATGGAGTTTGACCTTCAGAATATGTCATCTCTATAAGATCACTTGATTGTATAACAAAATTAACATCTTCATCCTTTTCATTTAAAGACTTTTTGCTAATATTCAATGTGTTATACACTTCCTCACTTGTATATATGCAATCTTTTACTTCTTCGTAGGGTATTATTTTCTTTATTTCATTGGATATTAAACGAATATTATTTCCTGCTTTTTCTTCAACAGTTTTTTTTGATTCAAAGCACCTTTTCTTCTCCTCTAACAATGACTCTTTTTGTGTTTTCAGCTGATTGTATTTTTCACTTTCTACACTTAATTCTTTTTCTTGGATTACTTTTTTATCTGATAAAGTCTTGATTTCCTCATATAGTTTATCTATCTCAGATTGTAACCTAATAGTATTGTTCTGTTTAGTTGTAATATCAGCGCGGATTAAGTCTAAGGCTTTTTTTACAGCTTTCGAAACATAGTCAATAAGCTTCCGCTTGAAATTTGAAACCTCCGGCGTGCCAGTTTTTGATGCTTCTATTGATTCAACCTCATAAAGATCGCAGTAGGCTTTAATATCTTGTTGAAATTGTGTTATTTTTGCATTAAATGTCATGGCAGAATCTTTGCACGCTTTATCCGACGATAGAAGCTTAGTCTTTGTATCTATTTCTTCTTGCTTTCTTTTTAATTCTTTATCTGTCCTATCAATCTCTATTTTATATTTATTAACATTAAAACCAATGACTTTAAGTCTTTCTGATAATTGAGTTGCTCGAATCACATAAGATTTGTATTCTTCTGCTGCTTCAAATTTTAGTCTCTGATATTCTACAATTTTAAGCCAGTCTTGCTTTAGTTGAAATCTATCATCAATAATAAAAGCAATACTCATGTCATCATGAGATAATATTTTACTTTGATCTTTAAGGAAACTTTCACAATCAATATCAAAATCAGATTCTTTATCTTGAAGATAAGCCCTTAAAACTTCAGAATAATCTGCTACAAGTTTCTCCGATTGAAAATTTCCATCATGAGAACCTCCGTAGCAATCTTCAATTCCATCGGAGCAAGCAAATATCGCAAATGGTTGATTGGCAGAAGAATCTACATAGTATCTAAAACTATCTATTGGATCACTTTCACATAATGAAGTGGTAATGTTATCTTCACAAGCTGAGTCCCACGGAACTGGTTGCCTCCATTCGTTATTATAAGATATCGTATATATACGTCCATCTCCTATATGAAAGGCTAACGTGAATTTTTCTGTTTTTACAGCAACAAGTAATGTACAACCAAATGCTTCTTTGATTTCTGCATTACCTAGTTTTACCTTTTCCTCATTAGTAAATGGCGTATCAGCAACATTCTCCTTTATTGCTTCATACCAACTATCATGAATACTAGTAAATAGATCCAAAAACAAACCATCGGCTTTACCGCCATTATCTGGTGTATAAGTTCTTTTACCAATTTGGGATAACTCATTGTAATTATCCAATACAAATTGCTTTGTTAATTTGATAGCAATCAAACATGCCAATTTAGAGCCTATATGACTTCTCACATATGTTCTACTTCCATGTCCATCAGACACTGCAATTATGCAACCTTTATCAAATTTCTCACATAATGTTGAATCTTGGCAAGGTAACTGCGTGTCTTTGTGGCTGGAACCTACTACTGATTTGCAGAAATGTTGCATTTTTAACTTAATTAATGTATCCAAGATGAAAGTGACCATCAAAATCATCTTGGATACATGTGTTTATACATATTTTTAATCAAAAATGTCATTAAATGGATCATCATCGTCTGTTGGAGCTGGCTCTGGCTGTGGTTCGGGAATCGTAACCTCTGGCTTTACTGGTTTTACAATAGTTGCAGTAGTATTTGCCTTACCTCGAGTTGATGATTGACTACCGATCTTAGCAGAGTTGATAGCTATCACCTGTAACAATTTCTTTAACTTATTTGTATCTGTTGGAATAACACCCTCCTCGCTACCTACAAACTCGACAAGACTAGAATGAATCGCACCAGGTAATTCTATTGCTATTTTTATTGCATATGAGAACCACTTATTCTCTTTTAGGGCATCTAATTCGCTTTGAGCATTATCTGTAGGAGCTCCGTCAGTGAGGAGAATGATTATTGGAGCATTGTTCGCGTGCTCCTGCAAAAACCCGCCCTTTCTAGAAAGTTTATTATTTAACTCGCCGAATGCGGCCCCCATTGCAGTTAAACCAGAAGCCTGTAGATCATACCATTTGAAATCTTCAACATTAATTGGCTTCTCTGACATCCACTTAATGCCGGTGCTAAACTCAAGCACGTTTATCATAATGGACGAATCCGCATTCTCTTGAGCAAAATTTTTGATTTCAGGGATTGCTTCTCTCATAGCTGCATTAACAGCTTCAATTGGGTCATTGACCATACTTCCTGATGTGTCAATCAGGAAGAAAATCGGTGTCAAAGGTCTTGCACCAATTTCTTGTGTAGATGTTTTAATTGGCATCTTTTTAGTTTTTAATTTAACAATTATTTAACTTTAGTCTATTTTGGAGAGACTAAACGAATCTTTACTTCTTTGATATTACTAAACTTAATGGACATATTTTCACATAGTTTGAAAGCTTTGCCTGGTGGAACTGTTACCTTTTGAGTTCCATGTGTAACACACCAATCCATCTCTGAAAGATTACGAATACCTAGAACTTTACTTGAGTCTTTAGCAGGTACAATTTTGGCGACAAGAGTAAAGAACCCTTCTTTTCCTAATTGTGATTCATAAATTGTTTGACCTGCGACAAGTGGTATATATTCCTTCTTATCTATTTGCATCCAGAGTATTGGCCTTTTTTGTCCGCATACTTTACATTTTCCGTAATCTTTCGGCTCTATATATGTTTCTTCTTTACAGTCTGGACAGATGTTAAGATAAGCACGCCATCTTGACAATAGCTTTATCCACTCACTTTCAATAATTCGGCTTTGTGGATTTATTTGACACTCATACGAAAACGCTCGGACAAAAGCTGTACGAATGAACCCTGGCGCTTCACCCCATCTTAATAATGCATTTGGAGAATACTCCCTAGTAGCTCTATTTTCTTTGTTGATCGGGTCAAAAATAAAAATTGGGTTTGTTCCGAATATATATTCTATTGCCTTTGGAGTCAAACAAGGAAACTTTTCCATGACTTTCCCTTGTAAAGGGTGATCGATAAAAATAAGTCGAAACAATATGATTGCTAATGAATAGAAATCTGTGTATCTATTTGGAGAGGATCCTAAAACCACTTCTGGAGCTATATAACCACGTTTTCCTCCAATGTTTGAGACATTATTATTTGCCGAAGAAACGTTATCGTTATCTCCTATTTGTAATTCTCCTGTGTTCGGATCAAAAAAGAAATTACCATCATTGAGATCAAAATATGCAAGTCCTCTTAGATGTAATTTTTGAAATGAGACACACAAATTAATTGCTGCATCTATTAGTGTAAATTCATCTTTAAAATGATATTTGTTTATAATGAATTTCGTAAAACTTTTGCTATCTGGTTTTGCTAAATCCATCACATAGCCTACTCCCATTTCGTTGTCGACTACGGCTATTGGCCATAGGAATGTAATGTCCGGAGTCGCTCGTGAAACATTTTTTTTCAGATTATCCACAAATTCCGCTGAAGGTCGGCACTTGTTATACCATTTAAGTGCCATGGGTTTTCCTTCATATTTGATATAATATACTTCACCTTGACCACCTTCTCCGATTTTTTTTCCAATAATTCCAGATTTTCCATCTGTGAATTTTATAACAGCGCCATTAATAAGAGCCATAATTTATGTATTTATATTATTTATTTTTATAGGGCAATAATAGCTTGCTTAGTCCTTCTCCATTTATCCAATTAAGCAACTCTGCAGCTCTCATTACTGTCCAAGGGTGCGATGCATCAGCAATAGATATGAACTTAATGACCTTACTCATTGCATCGTAGTCAAGTTGCTTGAATTCTGTTGCCTGTTGAATAAATGTCTGGTAATTCATATTATTAAACTCCTTAATGGGCATACCCGCCATCTTCATAAAAGCGCGAATAGCTGCCTTTTTATTCTGGCAACATAATAAACCTGCACGGTCAGCTGTAAATTCTGACATTCTATCCCAATAATAAAGAGCATATTGCAATGGTGCGGCGGCAATACTACCAAATGGAATGGAATCAATTACCATATTAACAACTTGCGCCATCATATGGTAGAGCATGTGATTACTCTTGATGTGTCCACATTCATGACCTATGATGAACATTATTTCATCATCATCGCAAAGGTCTATCAATCCAGAGTTCAATACGATTATCGGATTCTCAGCCCCTACTGTAAACGCATTAATGCCGTATCCCCATTGGACATATAAATCCGGTACTTTGGGTAAATCCAATATTTGGCAAGTGTACTGAAGGTATTCATATATCTTAGGATAGTTTTCCTTAGTGATCTTAAGATTGCTGCCTGTGTATTGCACTGTGTATATTTTCTCAATGGTATGCTTTGTGATGAAGTTACCAACAATACTTAGACCAGGTGTATTTTCCAAAGCTCTCAATGCTTTTTGGTCAAATGGATGTTCATATTGTGAATGATCCAAGCCCTTTAGTATTTTTTTATTCTTTATCATACTATTATTGTTGAAGTGAAATAAATTGTTCTAATTGGTTAAGTCTATTATTATACATTGGGTGTATATTGCTCAACTCAAAATATCTTGCGATTTGATCTGTCTCTTTAATATTTGTATTACATAACCTTGTGAATAAAGATTTAATGTGCAATATACTTTTTACACATATCAACCCAGCTCTGTCCGCAGTATATTCTGCACATCTATACCATTGATTGAGTGGAACATCTATCAAATCAGATACGATAGGCCCCAAAATCTCAGATTTGTTATTTAGATTATCTAATAATCCTTTAATAGTATGACACATTAGGTTCTTCTGAAGAATGTGCCCCAGTTCGTGACCTATCATAAATTTCAATTCCCCATCAGGCAAACTAATCACCGCCTTACAACTGATAAGAATGATTGGAGCATTGTCTGTTCCTACGCTTAATGCATTTATACCTTTGAGTTGATTAGTAATATATACTTCCGGAATGTCCTCAACATTCAAAGATTTATAGCAACTTTGAAGGACATCATATAAGTGTGGATAATTACTTCTGCTGACTAATTGCCCTGTTGATTTTATTTTTTTGATTTGCTCTTTACAGTATTTATCGGCAAATAATTGAAGTGTTTTACGAACCAATCCATTTGAAAGGATTGCATCCATATAATTATCGCAGGGATATGCATATGGAAGAGACATTTCTTTCTTTTGTGAAAGAAATTTTGAGGATTTCACAGATTCTACAATCTGTTCGGCCTTACTCTTTAACTTTGTATATCCTTCGGTTAAGGGCATATCTTACAATAAATCATCTAATTCAGTACTCATTCTACTTAACCTATCATATAATTCGCTTGCCTTGGCTTTCTGTGACTTATTTTTAGGTATGAATAATTTGTTTTGCTCAGGGGCAAATGCCGCTGCTGAATACGCAATTTCTGAGAATGATGATTCATTCATCGGAATGCAATTATCTGAAATTTCTAATTGTTCACCTAAATAATCAACTGTGTCATTGTCCATCAAGCATAGAATATGCTCATACGCTTCTGGGTGTTCGCACAAATATCTTCGAACGAAATTACGCTCTTCAGCGGTTACAGTTCCTTCTACATAACAGGCAATCAGTTCATCACTTATTTTCATACCAGTCTTTTTTAATCTGTTCTACAATAGCTTTGACTTCCTTGAGTGCCCTTGCCTTATTCATATCTACATAGTGAGCATCAGGAACGACTATCTTGCCGTCATAGAAGGTTACTTTATTCTCTTTCTTTCTTTTTGCAACCATCATTTCAGCAATCTCTTTGTGATTATATCCTTCAAGTTCTTTGATAAGTATGAAGCGATAGTCATCATTCTCTAATCGGTTGATGGCCTCCATGAGCATTACCAATTTCTGATTACCAACTTCCGGTTCAGGTTCTGGCAACGGTTTATCTCCGCCATTTACCACAATAGAGCCATCTTTTCCCCCTAAACCTATCAATTCATCTTTCTTTTCCAGGAATAAATGCGATGCAACAGAGCAGAACCAAGTTCTGAACTTGCATTTCCACTGGAAGGATTTCAATGGTTGCCAGTCACCTCTTTTGCCTTTGAATTGTATGTATAGACAATTAATCAAATCTTCAAGATATGCCAACGAATCGTAATATCTCCACGCATAAAACTTCAAGTCACTCTCGTATCTGTCGTATAGCAGATAGAGCATAGCTTCTTCGTTTCCTGCAATAATGAGGTCAACAATTTCCTTGTCAGTCATGTCTTTGTATGATTTATATAAAATCATTTCAAATATTCTTTATTTAGCAGTTAAACAGTGCTTAGCAATTTTCACACAAGCATATCCTAATCCATCAATTAAAACTCCAACGATAGAATGTTTGTCGTCTGCCTCACTTACCACTCCTTCAAGACCTTTCAAAGAACCAGATGCTACATAAACTTTATCGCCAGCATGCAAGTCACTGACAATTGTGACTTCTGTTTCTGCATTTTCAAGCATAAATTTTAATCTGTCTATTTGATAGTCTGGGATAGAAGTAGCAAATTTTCGTTTGTCTTCATCACTGCCAGGTAAAGCTAAGAGTCTGAAGATATACGATTGATTGCGTAACCATTCTTCTTCGTTTACAGTTGCACGAACAAACACGACCATTGGCATAATAAGACGATTGACTTTTTTCTTTCGATCGCTCCATTGATGTATTTCTTGTTGTGTAGGGATATACGTTTCATAACCAGCCTTGCCCAATTGAGTAGCTGTTTTCTTCTCACAATTCATCTGAACAAGAACAGCAATCCAACGTTTTGGGTGCGCTTCGCGGTCGTTTGTCCCATTGGCAAACGATTTTTCTGTCTCGTGGTATACATCTTGGACACCCATATTATTGTCATCTATTCTTCGTTGAAGTGTTCAATAAATTCTTAAAAAAGTCAATAACAAAACACTTGTCATCATTTTGAATCCGACTTTACTGATCCAATCAAAACACAAAAAAGCGCAGACCCAATTGTCATCCGCCTCCAGGTATCGCCAAACACCCACTGCACAAATGAACAATTTTGTCTACGCTTCGTTATATTATAAGAAGAGTCATAGTTACCTCTCATTCTCAGAAAATGAAAGGTAAGAATAGATACAAGTTATAATAATACGAGCTAAACAACCGTTGACTTATTTCTTGTGCAGTCTCATTAAATTTGGCGATTTTAGAGACAAGAATTAGCTTACGCTCGTTAACTAATATTTTTACTTCAAACAAATTCCTTCGAACTTGTCTATGTTCGCAAAATTAGATAAAAAAAAGAATTATACAAACAAAATTCTCATTATATCTAAAAAATAAAAAAGCAGCATGAAAATTATCTTTCATTATTCATGCAGATGAAAATTCATGCTGCCTAAAAATTGTCCATGTGCAGTACTCTTCAATTTGGCGATTTTAGAGACAAGAACAATTAATTTATTACCATTCGAAAATCAGACACAAGTATTAAAACGTTGTAAAAGTATAATAAAAATAAAACATAACAAAACACGATAAAAGTAAAATAGACTTAAACAGTCAAAAAGTGTGCTCAAACACATCATATTAGTGTATATTCTGCAATAATTATAAAAAGAATATTCTTCAAACAAATGAATAAAATAAGAACAAGATCGCATTAGTATCAGATTTCGATAATTGATAAAATATCAACTAACTCTATATTCAATCAACGAGAAAAAACGGTAGAAAGAATATACATGATATATGATTTAAGTCATATAATACTATAAATCAACCATTTCATAGGATCTATACCCTACATACAAAACATTAACTTTAACTGTACGTTAAAATTAATGTTTTGTCTTCAAGAAATGCATCTTTTAACTCCTTAAAATATAATTCTTGCCACAAAGAATAGAATAATAGAAAACGGGAATTAACAATGTTAAATGGGAAACACACAAATTCTCTGTAATGACTCTCCGTTTTATTCTTTTTCATCCTGAGTTTATTCTTATTTTTGCATTCAAATTGAAAAAACATGAGTTCGATCAAACCACGTATCCACAAACTTCTCGACGCTCTTAATGAGGGGGTATTTGAGAAAGAACACACCATAGCCCTTTCTTTATTGGCGGCCATTGCCGGAGAAAGTATTTTCCTGTTAGGTCCTCCGGGAGTAGCCAAGAGTTTAGTAGCACGAAAACTGAAATATGCATTCAAAGAAAACAATGCGTTCGAATACCTGATGTCACGTTTCAGTACTCCGGATGAGATTTTCGGGCCGGTATCGATCTCGAAACTTAAAGATGAAGATACCTATGAACGGATTACCGAAGGATATCTTCCTACAGCATCAGTGGCTTTCCTGGATGAAATATGGAAAGCAGGACCGGCCATACAGAACTCCCTGCTGACAGTAATCAATGAAAAGATATACCGGAACGGACAGTTTACAGTGAAAGTCCCGTTGAAAGTACTGATAGCGGCTTCTAACGAACTACCGGCAAAGGGAGAAGGGTTGGAAGCACTTTATGACCGCTTCCTTATCCGGCAATTTGTGGGCTGTATCGAACAGGAATTCGCTTTTGACCGGATGATTGCTTCGACAAAGGATACAGAACCGAATATACCGGAGAAACTGCCGATCGAACAGGAAGAATACTGCAAAATGCAGGCGGAGGCAGAGACAGTGACCCTGCATTATACTTTCTTCGAACTGGTGCATACCATCAAGCGGACAGTAGAGAAATATAATACGCAACGGGATGCCAACCTCCCTCCTATTTACATCTCAGACAGACGTTGGAAAAAGATCGTAGGGCTGTTGCGTACTTCGGCTTACCTAAACGAATCACCGGCAGTAAACTTTGTCGATTGCCTGCTGATACCTTATTGTATATGGGATGAAATGAGCCAACTCCCTATTGTGGAGAATATCGTGCAACAGGCCATTACCGAAAGTATAAATACATATCTGTTGGGAGAGAAACAATTGGAGCAGAAACTCGATGCTTTGAAAGAAGATATGAAAGCCGAACATAGCCTGCGGGAAATCAGTGACCCTGCCATTCAGGTGGTCGATACTTTTTATCACCGCATCGAAGAATAGCGGATAGCCGGTAACCTGCTAATGTTTGCTTCCGACTATCAGAATCAAAAGCGTTTTAAAATGACTGCCGGCATTCGAAGAGAAGAGATCGTGACACATTCCACCCGAAGTGACATTACCGGCATTTGCGAAGGCAACGATCTCAACAGCCTGCTCCCTATCGAATATTGTTATCTGGCAGAGAAATCCCTGCAACCGATATTCTTCGAACGGTATACCGAAAAGAAGCTACGGATATATCTGTAATCGATATTGGAAACTGTGTGCTCCGTGCAGCTAAAGATACATTCCAATCTATCCGGATAACATATCAGTAATAATTGAAGGTTACTTATACCAAACAGATGTCAAGGAGCTAGCAAAGAAGCGCTAAAGCACTGATAATCAATCAAAATAAAACTATAGACTCCTACATAATAAAAGTACATATTCTTGATACATAAAAATATACACTTTTATTATGTAGGAGTCTATAGTTATCAATCAAGTTCTGATAATTGAATATTTCTTCCTTACCTGATTCGTTATTACGAATTGATTATCATATAAAAGTCAATAAAACAACCCAATCAACAGGCGGCATATGAAATCTCCTCCAATGATTCCGACAAGAGCAATAATCCAAAGCCGGGACTGTTTCAAATTACAGGATACTTTGAGAGCCTGAAACATCCAGATAAGAGAAAATATTATAAACGGAAGACCGAGTAATGACAAGAAAATAGCCCAATGCAGATTAGGAATAGCCAGTATCTCAGTAGGTGCCATTGTAGAATCTACTTGTGCGATCGCTTGCATAGGGGGTAATAAATAGATCAGATTCATTCCGATCATCGGTAATTGAGCGAACAGGACAGTTCCGTAAACATCTACCATACGGATTTTAGAATGGGAAAATGTCTTTCCACCTATATAAAACAGGGTTGCCGGAACTAACCACACCATCAGATGCTCTGCCCAATAACACCACCAAGCGGGATTGGGAGCAGGTCCGAAGTGTAATAATCCATGATAATGATAACCGGATAACCAGCTCAGCAAGGTGGAAACAACCAAACCTAATGCTCCCCATAGTAATGCCTGTGTCCCTGCAATCCGAATAAACGGATTTACCACTTTTTCAATCTTCTGATTTTTCATTTTTCTTCCATTTTAATAAGTTTCTCAATCAAATCATCCAAAACATTCCGAACGGTAGGATAGCTTATTCCCATACTTTTCGCCATGTCTTTTAAGCTACCGCTCGACTTTACAAAAGCAAGAATAAACTGCTGTTCTTTCTCTGACAAACGGGCCAACAAAGGCAATTCAAAATCACCGCAAACTTCGGTACCGCATTCTCCGCAAAACATACGCCCTACTCTCAATGGAGACTCACATGCAGGACATTGCAGTGGCAAACGTTTTTTCAATTCATTCATATCGATTATTTATGCTTGTTTATAAAAGTGCTCAACGAAGAGATCAAGGTAGTATTCACCGGTAGAGAGGAATCGGAATAAGCGACTGACTGCTTCTGCGGATCCATCGTATCACAATCTTTCAGAACATGATTCATGGAGTCGATGAAGAGCAATCCGGCAGCAGGTTTAGCTTTCTTCAACAATTCGGCATCTTGTGTGCTAATTTGAATATCACGTTTACCTTGAACTATTAATACCGGTATTTTCAGAGTCGCAATGACCTCTTGAGGATCATACTTATACCATGAGATCAGATAGGGTTGAACCGAAGAACGGTATAAGGACTGCAAGTACATAGGAACCTGTTCTACCTGTTCCCCTTTTTTAAGAGATTCGTTAATGGCAGACACCTCTCTCCAGATCATTTCCGGCTGTGCGGATACTTGTTCTTCTATAATTTCATATGCCGGACGGCCTGCTCCGGCCAATGAGACAAATGCTTTCACCTTTGGCTGATTCCGGCAAGCCAACATACCGATCAATGCCCCCTCACTATGCCCTATCACCGTGATACCGGTAAACCGTTTGTCGTTAGCTAAAAAATTCAACCAACCTTTCACGTCATTTACATAATCTTCAAAACGCAGTAGGGATTCCTCTTTTCCGGCTGCTGCACTGGTTGCTATGCCCCGCTTATCAAAACGAAGTGAAGCAATGCCATTTTCAGCCAATCCTTCCGCTAAATACTTCAATGAATTATTCTTTCCGTGAAGAAGAGGAGAATTACCATCCATATCCGTCGGCCCGGATCCTGCAATAAGCAACACTATCGGACAGCTTTTTTCTGTACTGGGAAGAATCAATTTACCTTTGATCACCCCGTCTTCGGTATTCAAGGTCACCGATTCTACATTCAATGGCATCAATTGTGCCTGACAAAAAAGACAGCAAACAGAAAACA
>OHNQ01000048.1_pt1 | contig 82493 bp, 71 predicted proteins | sample 1569621 | NCBI WGS metagenome assembly OHNQ01 (sample SAMEA3879516, study PRJEB24766) | human gut metagenome | biome: human-associated habitat; feature: feces | place: USA | collected 1985/1987
GTATGGGCGCATTTCTGCCCGTCAAAACCGTGTCTGCCCTTGTCAATCGATGGTAGCAGAAATACAGGTGTCTATCGCCTATTTCCCCACGCAGAAGCGGGAGAAGATGGTGTCCACCAGATCGTCGCGGACCTGTTTGCCGTTCAGCTCACCCAGCGCGGCCAGTGCCGCCTCGCAGTCGGTGAGCACCACGTCGGGGGTCATGCCGATACGGAGGGCGCCGCGGGCCTCGGCCACGGCGGAGAGGGCGCGGTTGGCGGCGTCGGCCTGACGGGCGTTGGTCAGCAGCGCACCGCCGGCAGTCTCGCCCGACGGGAACTGCGCCGCGATGGCGTCGGTCAGCGTGTCCAGTCCCGCGCCGGTGGCGGCGGAGACGGACAGCACGTTGTCGAAGCGGTCCGCCAGGGCGCCGACGTCCAGCGCCCGGGGCAGGTCGGATTTATTGACGGCCACGATCAGGTGGGGGACGGTGTTAGCCAGGGCGATGGCGGCCTCGTCCTCCGCCGTCAGCTCCCGGGAGCCGTCCAGCACCAGCAGGGCCAGAGATGCCTGCTTCGCGGCGGCGCGGCTGCGCTCCACACCCATGGTCTCCACGGCGTCGCCGCCGTCGCGGATGCCCGCCGTGTCGATGAGCCGCAGGAGCACGCCGCCCACGGTGACCTTTTCCTCCACCGTGTCGCGGGTGGTGCCGGCGATGTCGGTGACGATAGCCCGGTCATAGCCCAGGAGGGCGTTCAGCAGAGAGGATTTGCCGGCGTTAGGCTTGCCCAGCAGCACCGTGGGCACGCCCAGCTTCAGCAAACGGCCGCGGGAAAACCCGGCCACCAGCGCTTCCAGATCGTTCTGGGCCCGGCGCAGGGTGTCCAGCATCTGCTCGCGTTGGAGATCCTCGATGTCCTCGTCCGGATAGTCTACCACGGCGTAGAACCGGGCGGCCATGTCCATGAGGCCGTCGTAGATACGCGCCACGGTGCGGCTCAGCGCGCCGTCCAGCTGGCAGACGGCGTTGTGGGCCTGCTGGGCCGTCTCGGCGTCGATCAGGTCCGCCACGGACTCCGCCTGGAGCAGGTCCAGCTGCCCGCTGAGAAAGGCCCGCTTGGTAAACTCGCCGGGACCGGCCTGGCGGCAGCCGGCGGCAAACAGGGCGCGGAGGCCCGTGTCCAGCACGATGGGGCTGCCGTGGCAGTGGAGCTCGGCGCAGTCCTCTCCGGTATAGCTGTGGGGCGCGGGGAAATGGACGCACAGCACGCTGTCGATGACCTGCCCCGTCTCGTCCAGCAGCTCACCCAGCACCATGGCGCGGGGGCGCTGCTGCGCGGCGGGCCTGCCGTTTTTGGCGCGGAATACCGCGTCCAGCGCGGCACAGGTATCCGGGCCGGACAGGCGCAGGATACCGATGGCGCTGGGCTGTCCGGGCGTGGCGATGGCGGCGATGGTGTCGGACATAGGCGGGACCTCCTTGCAGGGTGTTTTTCTCAGTATACCACAGGCGGCGGGAAAAAGAAATATCCCCCGGCGGACCGGGGGATATAAAAAACGATGCTTTACTTGATGGGCTCGCCGGCGGCTTCCTTGGCGGCGATCTCCTTCATGGCGTCCTTGTGGCTCAGGTTCACGCGGCCCTTCTCGTCGATCTCGGTGACCTTGACCCACATCATGTCGCCGATCTTGCAGGCGTCCTCCACCTTCTCGATGCGCTTGTCAGCCAGCTTGGAGATGTGGACCAGACCGTCCTTGCCGGGGGCCAGCTCCACGAAGGCGCCGAAGGTCATCAGGCGCACGACGCGGCCGTAGTACAGCTGGCCCACCTCGGGCACGAAGACGATGTCGTCGATGCACTTCTTGGCCTTTTCGCAGCTCTCGGCATCGGGGGAGGCGATGTGGATGGTGCCGTCGTCGTCGATGTCGATCTTGGCGCCGGACTCGGCCACGATCTTCTGGATGACGGAGCCGCCCTTGCCGATGACGTCGCGGATCTTATCCGGGTCGATGTGCATGGTGACCATCTTGGGGGCATACTTGCTGACCTCGGGCCGGGGCTGGGCGATGCAGGGCAGCATGACCTGGTCCAGGATCTGGCAGCGGGCATCGTAGGTGATGTCCAGCGCGTTCTTGATGATCTCCATGGTCAGGCCGTCGTTCTTCAGGTCCATCTGAATGGCGGTGATGCCCTTCTTGGTGCCGGCCACCTTGAAGTCCATCTCGCCGTGGAAGTCCTCCACGCCCTGGATGTCGATGAAGGTGGTGAAGGAGCCGTCATCGTCCTGGATCAGGCCGCAGGAGATGCCGGCCACAGGGGCCTTGATGGGCACGCCGGCGTCCATGAGGGCCAGGGTGCTGCCGCAGATGGAGCCCTGGGACGTGGAGCCGTTGGAGGACACGACCTCGCTGACCACGCGGATGGCGTAGGGGAACTCCTCCACGGGAGGAATGACGGGCAGCAGGGCACGCTCGGCCAGCGCACCGTGGCCGATCTCGCGGCGGCCGGGGCTGCGGGCAGGCTTGGCCTCACCGACGGAGTAGCCGGGGAAGTTGTAGTGGTGCATATAGCGCTTCTCGGTCTCCTCCCAGATGGTGTCCAGCTTCTGGTTGGCGGAGAGGGTATCCAGCGTGCAAACGGACAGCACCTGCGTCTGGCCGCGGGTGAACAGGCCGGAGCCGTGGACGCGGGGCAGCACGCCCACCTCGGCGTCCAGGGGACGGATCTCGTTCTTCTGACGGCCATCCACACGGTGACCCTCCAGCAGCCACTTCTTGACGATCATCTTCTGGAACTTGTAGGTGATCTCCTCCAGGTACTGGTCCATGTTGGGGTACTCTTCCAGGTACTTCTCGTGCCACTTCTCGATCATGGCGTTCCAGCGCTGCTCGCGGACGTTCTTGTCGTCGGTGTCCATGGCGGCCTTGGCCTCGTCCATGAAGTCGGCGGTGATCTTGTTGAACAGCTCGTAGTTGAAGTCGGCGTGGGGATAGTCGAACTTGGGCTTGCCGATCTCGGCCACCATCTGGTTGATGAGGGCGATCTGCTTCTGGTTCTCCTCGTGGGCCTGCTTGATGGCCTCGAACATGACATCGTTGGGGACCTCGTTGGCGCCGGCCTCGATCATGACGACCTTCTTGCCGGTGGAGACGACGGTCACGTCCAGATCGCTGACCTTGCGCTGCTCGGCGTTGGGGTTGAAGACCAGCTTGCCGTCCACCAGGCCCACCTTCAGGGCGGCCACGGGGCCGTTCCAGGGAATGTCGGAGATGGCCAGGGCGGCGGAGGTGCCGATCAGCGCGGCGATCTCGGGGGAGCAGTCGTGGTCCACGGCCATGACGGTGCACATGACGGACACGTCGTTGCGGAAGTCATAGGGGAACAGGGGGCGGATGGGGCGGTCGATGACGCGGGAGGTCAGGATGCCCTTCTCGCCGGGACGGCCCTCGCGGCGGTTGAAGCTGCCGGGGATGCGGCCCACGGCGTACATCTTTTCCTCGAAGTCCACGGACAGGGGGAAGAAGTCGATGCCGTCGCGGGGACGGGGGGCGGCGGTGACGCAGCAGAGGACGCGGGTGTCGCCATAGCCCACCATGACGGCGGCGTTGGCAAGCTCGGCCAGCTTGCCGACCTCCAGCGTCAGGGGACGGCCGGCCAGGTCCATGGTGTATTTGTGATAGTGGGGGAACTGGCGCTTGGTGATGATCGTTGACATATCGTTTCTCCTTTTTTGTGAAATGGCATTCTGCCCGCGACCTATCGCCGTTAGCACTTGAAAACGCTCCGAAACCCTGAATTTCGGCGCATTTTCAACTGCTAATGGTCAATTTGTACACGGCGCAGAATGTGAAAGAAGGGTGATGCGCAAGCGCACATCACCCTGTTTCAACTTACTTACGCAGACCCAGCTTGGCGATCAGGGCACGATAACGCTCGATGTCCTTCTTGGCCAGGTAGTCCAGCAGACGACGGCGCTTACCGATCATCATCTGCATACCGCGGCGGCTGTGGAAGTCATGGGGATGGACCTTCAGGTGCGCGGTCAGCTGGTTGATACGCTCGGTGAGAATGGCCACCTGGACCTCGGGGGAGCCGGTGTCGGTCTCGTGGGTGCGATTGGCCTCGATGATAGAGGTCTTCTGGTCTTTCAGCATCATGGTTGTGTTTCCACCTTTCTTGAAATACGCCCGCAGCCTGGGCCGTGGGAGAGATGGAACGCTCCGCAGGGCTAAGGCAGGGGTCGGACGCGCTTAGCGCGTACTTTGAGATGATACCACAGAAAATCACCGTTGTAAAGTGGTTTTTGCGGCATTTCCGGGGATTTTTACGCCGTTACCTGAATGGCGGCCACGGGACAGCTGTCCGCCGCCTCCTGCACGCCGATCTTCTGCGCGTCCGGGATAGGGTCCACCGTCACCCGGGCGGGCTCGCCGCTGTTCAGCGCAAACACCTCCGGGCACAGCCCCGCGCACAGTCCGCACTGGATGCACGCCTTTTCCAACACCATTGCCTGCATGGAACACACCTCCTTTTGATTGATGGAAGTATTTTCCCCGGTTTGCGGCGGGGTTATTCAGCTCTCCGCGATGTGCCGGGCGAAGGCCGCCGCCTGCGCCTCGATGCCCGGCAGCTTCACAAGGCTGCCGCGCTCATTGGCCGTTTCCAGCAGGGAGAAGCGGGGCGGAAGGTAGAAGGACTTGTTCATATTCAGGGCGGAGATCAGCTGGCGGGCCAGCAGGTCGCCGCCGGAGTAGCCGGAGACGATCAGGCCGAAGATCCGCTTGTCGTACATACGGGTCTGGCGGAACAGGGCCGTGAGCCGGTTGACACAGGCGGTCAGATTGGCAGCCAGGGCGTCGTTGTAGTTGGCGCAGAGCATGACCAGGGCGTCGCATTTCCGCACGGCGGGATAGACCTCGTCCACCATGGGGCCGCCGTAGAAGCAGCCGCCCTGCTCGCCGAAGTGGAGACAGGCGGTATAGCTGCACCCGTTGCAGTCGGCCATGGTGCCGTTGCGGAGGCAGATCTCCTGCACGCCGAGGTCCGACGGAAGACCGGCCTTCACCAGCTCCCACAGGGCCAGGGTGTTGGACGTGGCGCGCTGGGAGGCGTGGAGAGCCAGCACATGGCGGATGGGGGCGGGCTTTTCCCAGCCGTTCAGGCGGGAGAGCAGCTCCGCCACGGCGGCATGGAAGGCCGTGACCTCATCGGTGCCGCCGATCTGGGCCTGGGTGCGGAAATTCCGCAGGGAGCCGGTGGCCTCCACCAGCGGGCGGCCGAGGAAGCCGCAGCCCGCCTGGTTGGCGGCGAAGACCATGTCCCGGGCCACATCCTTGGTGTAGAACTCGCCCACGCCGGTGACGATGCACGCGCCGATACTGTCGGAGAGCAGGTCTGTGCTGCGGCGCAGGCGGGAGAGCATACGGTAATAGGCCATATTGCAGCCGCCCTCGTCCAGCGCCACAGCGAACAGCAGACGGCGGCCGGCCAGGTCCTCCAGCCCGTCATCGGGGTCGCGGAGCTCGCTGCCCGGGGGCAGCAGGGGCGCCAGCAGGTCCCGCAGGGCGGGGCTGCGGTCGTTTTCGGGGAGCAGAACGGTGAGCATGGCGGATACCTCCGTTTCCGTTATTCTATGGCGTTCAGCTTTGCCCGCGTCTCATCCAGACGCTTTTGCAGGGCGGGCGGCAGGGTCAGCGCCTCCGTCTCGATGCCGGCGGGGGTCAGACGATTGCGGCATCCCATGAACACCTGGCCGTCGTAGACGGAGGAATAATGCCACTGCCCCCGCAGCAGGGCCAGCAGGCTCAGCGCACCGGAGGACAGGGCCGGGGCCACATAGGGCTTGTAGCCCAGCTTACGCATCTCCAGATTGGCGTGGGCCACCTTCTCCGTCAACTCACGGGAGAGGGCGTCGTCGTAGTGCGCAATGGAGTTGGCCAGCACCAGGTCCTCGCCGTGGGGGCCGAAGGCGCGGCCCTCGGTAAGGTAGGACGCGAAGCGAGGGTCCCTCCGGGCGTAGTACAGGGCGCGGGCGTGCATAACGCCCAGACCGAACCCCCGGACCTGGGCCGGGGACAGGCCGCTTTCACGCAGGACGGCACGGCAGAGTGGGTCCACCGGATCGCTGACCACGCAGAACAGGCCCCTGTACCGCCTGTCCCGGGCCATGCGGGCGTAGATGGACACCAGCTCCCGGTTCAGGCCGTACTGGGCCATGCGGACATCCCCCGCCGTAACGGAGGTATCCGGGATCATCCGGGAGGCGCAGAACAGGAACACGTCGCCGTCGAACAGCTGCTCCGGCGCGATGATGTCCACCGGGGGCAGCGCCGCACCGTCCGGGGACTGTATCTGGTTCAGCTCGAACTCCCAGCGGTCGGAGACGCCGGGGCGCACGTCGCAGATGCCGACGGAGCCTATCACGTCGCCGCCCATGAGCCGCAGGCCCATCAACAGCGTGCTGCCCACATCGCCCAGGGCCAGCAGGGTGACGCGGCACTTAGACGGGATGCGCGGCAGGTTGGTATCGTTGAGATCGATCATAGTAGCTTCTCCTGTTTCTATCTTTTTGCCTCCGGCGGGGTGCTGACGCGCAAATTTCACGCCACGGCAGGCCCCCTGAGGAGCAGAGATGCCGGATCTTGCATGACGAAGCAGCGCCGCATAGCCTTGATAAGGGTCCAGATTTTGTGTCAAGACGAGGCGCGGAGACGCAGGCCCCCACTTGAGGAATAGAGAATGTGCCGGATCTTGCGTCCTGCCGATGACGAAGCAGCGCCGCATAGTCTTGATAAAGGTTCAGATTTTGTGTCAAGACGAGGCGCGGAGGCGCAGGCCCCCCTTGAGGAATAGAGAATGTGCCGGATTTTGCGTCCTGCGATAGCGGGACGGCACACGTCATGCCCGTAAAAGCGATGGATTTTGCGTCCTGCCGATGACGAGGCGACGCTGCTGTACTTTGTGTACAGCAAGCCGACTCGGCGATGGCAGGGCGCAAAAGGCGCGCTTTTATCTGGGGCGCATACGTTTCAGGAGTTCTATATCTCCCTCAAGATACGTGCTGGCGGCGCGGGAGAGATCGTAGGTCATGCAGCCGCCCTTGTCGGGACAGAGGGGCAGGATGACCGCTTCGCCGAGACGGCTGAGGGTGAGGTTGCGGGCGTAGAGGGAACGGAATTCCGTTTCAAGGGCCAGAAGAATGTCGCGGGCATTCTCAAGGCAGCAGAGGGAGAGCTCCCAGGCGGTCTCGTCGTCCATGCCGGTGTATTCGGGGGCGGCGTAGGGCAGGATGCGGTTGACGGCGGGCTGAAGGCCGCCGGGCAGGGCCTCGCTGCGGCGGACGGTATCGCCGCCGATGAAGGGATAGAGCGTGGACTCGACGAAGCGCAGGCGCAGGTTGGGCAGGTAGTAGATGGCGTCCACGTCGTAGCCCAGCTGCTCCATGAGGTCGCGGCCCATGCCGGTGAGGTAGCCCACCAGCACCTGATCCACGGGGGTGTTCGTCTCGGCGAGCAGCGGGGCCAGGCGGCGGATGCGCTTGCCGTCGTGGAGCATATCGTCCACGAGAATGACGGGGCGGGCAAAGGCGTGGATGGTGCGGACCTGGTCGGGCAGGGGCGAGTAGTCCGGGTAGGCTTCGATGGAATAGGTGCTGAGGTCCGGCTCGTAGACCTTGTCGGTACGCAGGGTCTTGGTGACGGTGTTGGGCACGGCCACGCCGCGGAGGATCTTGCCGTAGGGGACACAGATATCCGGGCCGAGGACGCGGGGCGTGGTGGGCTCCGCGGGGACGCCGTTGCGGCCGGTGATACGCTGGAGCAGCCGGTGGTAGATGACGCCGGCGGACAGGCTGAGCACCAGAGATCCGGGCTGCAGCTTTGTCAGCGCCGCCTGCAGGCGGCGGTGGGCGGCGGCGATGGCGGCAAGCACCCGGGGCGAGGAGCTGAAGGGCGCCTTCACCGCGGTGTCCACGTTGCGGCTGAGGACGATGGGGCAGCGCATATCCACGGCCAGGGCATCCGTGCTGTCACCAGCCGGGACGAAGCCCTGGAGCGTCAGCAGCTGGCGGCCATAGCCGGAGACGGCGCCCTCCAGGGGAAGGTAGAGGGCATAGGTGAACTCACGGCTGAGAGCCAGGGTCAGCACCTCGGTGATGAGCAGCTGGCAGAGGTCGCTCTGGCGCTCGCCCCGGGGCACGAACAGCCCGCTGATGAGCAGGGTGCGGCCGCCGGCGTTCTGGCGGACCAGGCCGGAGAGGGCCGGGTCGCCCAGGCGGGCGAAGAGGCGGGCGGAGTCCAGGCAGGCGTAGCTGGCCGCGCCCAGAATGGTGCCGTCGGTGTCCCGGCAGACCATCACGTCGTCGCCGCGGCTCTCGATCTGCGTCCGCAGCGCCGCGGCGGTGGGCACGGAGAGCATGGTGCGGAGGAATTTCTCCGCCGTCTCCGGCGAGGCGGGCAGGAAGCTCAGGTCCTCGGTGCGGAGAACGGGCTTGTCCTGGGGCTCGCGGAGGTACAGGCCGCGGCGATAGATGAACTCCTGCACCGTGGGATCGATGAGGTTGGAGATGTCGCGGTTGGCATCCACCGCCTCGCGGATGCGGGTGGAGCTGATCTCCTCCAGCTGGGGCGGGAGCGTCAGCTCCAGCACCTTGCCGGTGATGCAGCTGTAATCCGCCGGCTCGGCGTCCGGCTCGGTGCGGCGGAAGACCACGTGGTCGAAGGTGTGGATGGAGTCCGGCGTGACGGGCTTTTTGTAGGACGAGGCGTGGAGCACCACGTCGCTGCCCACCACGATGGACACGCTGCGGCCCGGGAAGGCGGCGCGCAACTCGTGGAGGTTCTCCGGGTTGGCGATGTTCACCGGGAAATCCTCCGGGAAAATGCTGACGTGGAACACGTCGGCCACGGCCATGGCGGCGATGCGCCGGCGCAGGCGGTAGGGCTGGGTCTTTTTGGACCAGGAGAACTCGTCAATGGCCAGCAGGACCTCGAAGCCCTGGTCGCGGATGGCCCGGACGATGCCCTTGTGGGACAGGGTGAAGGGGTCGAAGGTACCGGGGAAGAAGGCCACGGGGCGGGGCGCGCCGAAGTCAAAGCCCTTGTGGAACAGGCGCTCCTCGGTGATGAAGCGGTAGAGCTTGCCCAGCATGGCGGCCCGGTAGTAGAACGTCAGGCCCTCGCCGGGGAATTCGTCCTGGGCGGAGAGCAGCTTGCGCTGGGTGAGCATAAAGGCGCGGCGCTTTTCGTGGCGGCCCAGCTCTCCGGAGCCGAAGACCCGGCGGCCCAACACGAACAGGGCCTCCTGCCGGGTGGCGCCGTCAATGCCGCTGAGGCCCCGCATCAGCAGGCCCAGCAGCCGTTCACGGCGGCGGCGGTAGGCGTCGTCCGTCTCCGGGAAGCGGGAGCGATAGGCATCGTACGCCTCATAGATGACGCCCACGGTATCCAGCACGGAGGCGGTAACGCGGCTGTCGGAGGAGCTGAGGTTCACGCGAAGGTCGTCCAGCACCTCATCCAGCTCCGCCGGGGGCAGCCACAGGGCAAAACGGCCCAGGTAGTCGGGGATATACTTGGTGAACTCCTGCTGGCCCAGCTCCAGGCCGCGGCACAGCTCCACCGCCACCTCGTTGCGCTGGTCGGCCGTCAGTCGAGGCGCCAGGGCCAGCAGGGCGTTGCCGGCGCTGTGGCGGACGGTGACGCGGTCGCTGACCTTGATGAGATTGGACAGGTGGGTGGCGATATGGAGGGCGGGGCTTTTGCCGCTGCGGGCAAAGTCCGTCAGCAGGCGCAGGTTGCCCTGCTTGGTGATCCACGGCGTGGCGGTCTTCAGGTTGTCCAGGAAGATCTCGGAGACCACGTCCTCCGGCAGAAGAAGGGGCGCGCCCTGAGAGAGCACATCCTGCTTGAGATAGCGCAGGGTGCCGCTGTCGCCGTCGGGGACGGCGGTCACGGCCTCCAGCGCGCGGCCGTCCTCCGGGTACAGGCGGGCGAGACGGTCCAGCAGCAGCACGGCGGCCATGCGGATGGTCAGGTCCTTACGCAGAGACAGGGCGGCGGCAAAGTCCGTCATCTGCCGGGCGCGGCTGGCCGTATAGGCCGTATCCGGCAGAGCGGCGGCGGTATCCAGCAGCTGGAAGGCGGTGTAGTCGTCCAGATCCTCCGGCCTGCGGTAGTAGGCGAACACCGGGGCCAGGAAGCGCTCCTCCCGGCCGGGGCAGTGGCTCAGCAGGGAGCCGACGGCGAATTTCAGGGTATAGCCGATCCAGCGGCGGTGCTGGGGCATGAGCTTATGGTCGGGATACAGTATCTTGTCCAGATAGAGCCTCCACTGGTCCACGTCGGTGATGGCCCGGGGGTCCGGGCGGATGTCGGCGGGGCGCTCCTTGGCGTAGCCGGCGTGGAAGCCAGCGATGATCTCGCCCAGCAGCGCCGCCGCCTGACGGCGGATATCGCCCTCGCGGTGCATCAGCAGCTCGTAGAGGAACGTCAGGGTCTGGACCTTCTGTGGGATATGCAGATAGAGGGAGTAGGACTCCATCACCGCCAGATAAGCGCGGAGACGGCGCCAATCCGTCTCGCCGCGGGCCTCCTCCAGCAGACGGGCGAAGCTGCGCTGATCGGTGAGGCGGTGCATCAGCTCCATATTGTGGCCCACGCAGCGGAGCGTCAGGGCGCGGAGGGCCTCGTCATCGGTCATGAGGGCGGTGTGCTTCTCCGGCAGCGGGGGCGTATCGCCGCCGGACATGGTGACATCCACGCCGCGGCTGACCATATACTGCTCGAAGTCCTCCAGCCGGGCGTAGACCCGGGTATAGCGCTTCTGCTTCTCGCCGTCCACGTCGTCCAGCTTGTCCAGGATCACCTGAAAGGCCTCGGCCAGGGTGGAGATACGGGTGATCTCCCGGCCCTGCGCATCGTGGAGCTGCTTGACGCGGAAGTCGGCGTAGATCAGCAGCAGCGCCTCCACGGAGAGGTAGTCGGGCTCCAGGTCCCAGACGGAGTGGTTGGCGGCCACGTGGCCGATATCGGTCATCCGGCGGCGGCGGAACCACTGGTCGGTGTAGAAATAGTGCAGGTAGGGCACGCGCTCGCCGGGGCGGCAGCCGAACTTGCCCAGATCGTGGCCGGCGGCGGCGCCGGAGACCAGGGCCACGTCCACGGCCACGCCGCTTTTCCGCAGGGCGCGGGCGGCGGTGACGGCGATGTGGTGGACGCCGGCGATATGCTCAAGGGTGCGGTAGGGCGTGACCTCCAGGCCCAAACGCATCAGCTCATAGACGAACTCCCGCCTCCACAGGCGCAGGAAGCGCTGATAGGACGGGGCACAGGGACTGCCGGCCAACTCATCATCGGTCAGGAAATCGAAGGTCCAGGCCGGGTCGTGGGGCAGCAGCTCCGCCTCGGCGGCAAACAGCACCTGCAGCACCGACAGCAGGAACACCGCACCGGGGGCGAAGGGCTCCGCATCGGTCTTTTCCGGGTAGAGCAGGCGGCGGGCATAGTCGTAGGCATAGGCCAGCCAGCCCTCGGACGGTTCGCCGGGGCACAGCGTCTCCAGCTCCGGGCGGCAGAGGGCCAGCACGTCGGCGCAGCGGAGGCGCGCGCCGCTGAACAGCCCGGCAAAGCGCTGCATATAGCCCTCGGTCTCAATGGCGCGGAGCAGGGCGTTCCCGGGGGCAAAATAGTCCGCGGCGGGACGGTCGGAAAGGCGGCGGCGCAGGGCCAGGTCCATCTGGCGGATACGTTTTTTGTTCATGGCAAAACCTCCTGCCGGTGGTATCGTACGCGGGCCGTGTCCGCCGAAAGGCACCCGTACACCGGTAAGATATCCGGGGTGGACACGGCACACCATAATAATAGGACACTCCCCCGCACGCTGTCAATATTCCGCGGGGCGTTTTGCCACCGTTTTGATACGGAACCTTAGTAAGGTCTTAAGCGTGTGTTCACGATTTGTTCACATTTTGAGGGCCAGGCGCATGATATGATATTGTCGGGGGCAGCGGCGGAACGGAATGACAATTTCTGCCGTCTAAGTAAATAGGCAAATCATCCCGCGGGCGCGCGGGAAGGAAAAAGGAGAACACAACATGAAAAAAGCGGCTTTTGTACTGGCGCTGGTGATGCTGCTGGGCTGTGTGTCCGGCTGCGGCGCAGTGGAGGGCGAGGCCTCCGTGCAGTCGGTGTCCATGATCTGCGGGCTGGGGTCCGTGGGTCTGGCGGACCGGTTCGCGGGCATCGTCAGCCCGCTGGGCGAGACGACCATCAAGAAAAACGACGCCATGACCATCGACACCATCAAGGTGAAGGTGGGCGACAGCGTGAAAAAGGGCGACGTGCTGCTGACCTATGACCTCAGCCAGATCCGCACCGACCTGGAGATGGCCCAGCTGGAGCTGGAGCAGCTGAACGCCACGCTGGAGGACCAGCAGGCGGAGCTGGAGCGTATACAGAAGCTGATGGACAGCACCTATGACGACGCCACCAAGCGGCAGTACGCCCTGGATCTGCGGGAGCAGAACGTGAAGGTGCTGGAGACGAAGGCCAACATCGCCACCAAGAAAAAGGACATTGAGAAGCTGAAGGCCAACACCGCCGACAGCACCGTCAAGTCCCCGGTGGACGGCGAGGTGCAGTCCCTGAACCCGGACGGCGGCACGGACAACTCCGGCAACGCCCTGCCGTTCATGACCATCGTGGAGACGGGCGGCTTCCGCATCAAGGGCTATGTGAATGAAAACAACGCCAGCGTGCTGACCGAGGGCACGGCGGTTGTCATCCGTTCCCGGGTCAGCGACCAGACGTGGAAGGGCAGTATCAGCTCCATCGACTGGAACAACGCCCAGCAGAGCCGCAGCGACTACGGCGACAGCGACACGGCCATGTCCAGCAAGTATCCCTTCTATGTGACGCTGGAGGGCGACGGCGAGGGCCTGCTGATGGGCCAGCACGTGTACATAGAGCCGGACTACGGTCAGGAGGACACCCAGGACGAAAGCCTGATCAACCTGCCCAGCTACTTCATCAACGACGCCGAGGGCAAGCCCTGGGTGTGGGCTCAGAACAGCAATGGCAAGCTGGAAAAGCGGAGCGTCACCCTGGGCGAGTACAACACGGAGACGGACACCTATCCCGTGACGGACGGCCTGACGGCGGAGGACTACATCGCCTATCCCGACGACAGCCTGAAGGCGGGCATGACGTGCATCACCTATGACGACGCCACCTTTGACCCCAGCGCCAGCGGCGGCGAGGTATACCCCGAGGGCGGCGGTGAAAAAATCGACGAAAACGTGCCCATGGACGGCATGGACGGCGGCGATATGCCCGCTGAGAACGACACCGTCACGGACGACGGCAGCACCGTGACCGTGCTGCCCGGCGGCGAGGCCGCCTCCGCGTCAGCGGTCATTCCGCCGATGGAGGGCTGAGCATGATTTTGGAAATGCGCGAAATATGCAAGGACTACCCCATGGGAAAGTCCGTGGCACATATCCTGAAAAACGTGAACCTTGACGTGGAGGAGGGGGAATACCTGGCCATTATGGGGCCCTCCGGCAGCGGCAAGACCACGCTGATGAACCTGATCGGGTGTCTGGACGTACCCACCAGCGGCAGCTATCTGCTGGGCGGGCGGGACGTGACCACCTGCAACAACAAGCAGCTGGCGGAGGTGCGGAACAAGGAGCTGGGCTTCGTGTTCCAGAGCTTTAATCTGCTGCCGAAGCTGACGGCGCTGGAAAACGTGGCGCTGCCCCTGCTGTACGGCGGGGTGAAGAAGGCGGAACGCCTGGAACGGGCCCGGGCCGCGCTGGAGACGGTGGGGCTTTCCGACCGGGTGGACCACCGGCCGGACCAGCTGTCCGGCGGACAGTGCCAGCGGGTGGCCATCGCACGGGCCATCGTGGGCAATCCGAAGCTGCTGCTGGCCGACGAGCCCACCGGCGCGCTGGACAGCGCCAGCGGCGCGGCGGTGATGGAGCTGTTTCAGCAGCTGCATGACGGCGGCTCCACCATCATCATGATCACCCACGACCATTCCATCGCCAACCACGCCGCCAAGGTCATGACCATACGGGACGGCGTACTGTCGGGAGGTGACGACTATGAGTGAGAAGCTGACGCTGCGGGAAAAGCTGCATATCGGCGAAAAGCGCCCCGACGGCGAGAAGCCGCGCATGAGCAAGAAGCTGAAAAAGGGCATTATCGCCGCCGCCTGCGTGGTGGGCGTGTGCGGCGCGGTGTGGGGCGGACTGACCATCGCCCGGAACGCCCAGCGGGGCGACGTGAACGTATACGCCGTCAACGAGTGCGCCATGACCGACTACTGGGGGGACACCTCCAACACCAGCGGCATGGTGACCACGGACAAATTGCAGAAGATCTACATCTCCCAGAGCCAGACGGTGAAGAAGGTGTGGGTCAAGGAGGGCGACAGCGTCAAGAAGGGCACGGTGCTGGTGAGCTATGACTCCACCCTGACACAGGCCACCGTGGAGCGCGCCAAGATCGACTATGACCGGCAGACGGAGAATCTGGAGGTCATGAAAAACGAGCTGGAGCTGCTGAAGAAGGCGAAGAACAAGGAGACGCTGCAGGCGGAGTATGACAAGCTGCAGAAGGAGCTGGCGGAGGAGATCGCCAAGATCAACAAGCACGAGGGCTATGATCCGAATGCTAAAATAACAAAACCCGGCAAAATCGAAGAAGTGGAGGGCAGCACTGGCAATGACAAGGACCATCCGCTATACTACCAGATCCTGTCGGGTACCAAGCTGAACGACGCTACACTGAACGGCATACTGGAAGAGTTTGGCCGAGCAGACCCCACCAGCAATATGCCGGAGATCACGACGTATATTGTGCTGGTCACGCGGGAAAACGACAAGAAGGGCGGCATTCCCAGCAGTCTGGGTCTGGCGCTGACAAAGACCTTCACGCCGAATGCCACCAGCGGCGGCAGCGAGGTCACGACCACCGCCAACGAAAACCAGGGCACGGGCCAGACCGAAACACCTACGACACCTGTGGCTGGGACGGTGAGTTTCTCTTTCCAGGTCTGTGATCTGGCCGATTACGTTGACCCGGGCCGAACCTATAATACCGAGGAATACAAGAAGCTGCAGCGGAAGATCGCCCAGGTGCAGGAGCTGCTGGATGCCTCCATGACCCAGCTGGATCTGAACAAGGCCATTCTGGAGAAGGCTCAGGCAGTAAAGGAGCAGGAGGTCAACCTGAAGGTGGCGAAGCTGAAGCTGGACAAGAAGCTGGCGGAGCTGGGCGACGGCAACGTGTACGCGGAGTTCGACGGCACGGTGAAGGCCGTGCGGGACCCGGACGAGGCCTATAACAACAGCGAGGCCGTGGTGGAGCTGTCCGGCGGCGGCGGATATTACGTCACCGGCACCCTCAGCGAGATGGATCTGGGCAGCGTGCAGGTGGGCGACAGCGTATCCATCAGCAGCTGGATGACCGGAGCGGCCTGCGAGGGCACCATCGTGTCCATCGACGACTATCCCACCAGCAACGGCAACAACTGGGGCGACGGCAACAGTAACGTGTCCTACTACCCCTTCAAGGTGTTTGTCACCGAGGACGCGAATTTGCAGCCCAATGACTATGTGGATATACAGTACCAGAAGGACACCAGCGCGGAAGAAAGCGGCAGCTCACTGTATCTGCAGAGTATGTTCATCCGGACCGACAACGGCAAGAGCTATGTGATGGCCCGGGGCGAGGACGGCAGACTGGAGCAGCGGTGGGTACAGACCGGCCGGGATCTGTGGGGCAGCTACACCCAGATACGGGGCGGGCTGACCATCGACGACTATGTGGCGTTCCCCTATGGGCGCGACGTGGTGGAGGGTGCCCACACCCAGGAGGCCACGACCGACCAGCTGTACAACTACGGCATATAAAGGAGGCGGGATAACCATATGTTGGAAAATATAAATCTCGCCTTTCAGGGCGTGTGGAGCCACAAGCTGCGGTCGTTTCTGACCATGCTGGGCATTATTATCGGTATCGCCGCGATCATCACCATCGTGTCCACCATTCAGGGCACCAACGAGCAGATCAAGCAGAACCTGATCGGCGCGGGCAACAACGTGGTGCGGGTGACCATCGGCGCCACGGACAGCCAAAACTATTTCGACCTGAACTACTCGGCGCTGCCGGAGGGTATCGACCCAGTGACCCGGGAGATGCGGGATGAGATGGAGAAGCTGGGCAGCGTGTCGCTGGTGAGTATGTACTACTCCCGGGATTGGTGCGACAACGTGTACGTGGGCAATACGGCGTTCAGCGGTTCGCTGTACGGCGTGGACGACCACTATCTGACGGCCGTGGACTACGCGGTGAACTACGGACGCTCCTTCACGGCGGCGGACTATGAGAACCGGCGGAATGTGGCGCTGATCGACGCGAAGTCGGCAAAGTCGCTGTTCCAGGGCGAGAACCCCATCGGCGGCACCATCGAGATCAACGGGATGCCGTTCACCGTGGTGGGTGTGGTGTCCTCCCGGTCCAGCAGCGGACCGGTGATCAACAACTTTAAGGATTATCAGATGTACGCCGGCAGCACGGCGGGGACCATTTTCATCCCGGACGTGTGCTGGTCGGTACCGTACCGGTATGATGAACCCCAGTACGCGGCGGTGCGGGCCACCAGCACCAACGACATGACCGCCGCCGGCGACAATGTGGCCAAGTACCTGAATGAGAACGCCATCCGGACCACGAAGTACAAGTACGAGTCCAAGGACCTTCTGCAGCAGGCCAGCGATCTGCAGAGCCTGTCGGAGTCCACCAACAAGCAGCTGATCTGGATCGCGGCCATCTCGCTGGTAGTGGGCGGCATCGGCGTGATGAACATTATGCTGGTGTCCGTCACCGAGCGCACCCGCGAGATCGGATTGAAGATCGCCATTGGCGCGCAGCAGAGCCGCATCCTCTGGCAGTTCCTGACGGAGGCGGCGGTGCTGACCAGCATGGGCGGCATACTGGGCGTGGCTACGGGCATCGGCCTGGCGGAGATGATGTCCCACATCATGGGGACACCGGTGGCCATCAGCGTACCGGCGTGCATCATCGCCGTGGCCTTCTCCATGGTCATCGGCGTGGTGTTCGGCCTGGTGCCGGCCATGAAGGCATCGAAGCTGAACCCCATTGAAGCCCTGCGGAGAGAATGATACGCAGAAAGAAAAGACCGGCTTTCGCCGGTCTTTTTCTCTGTCTGCTCCCGGCGAAGACACAGCGAAAGCAGAAAACAGCCCCCGGCAGGGGGCTGTTTCTTTATTTACTGCGGCAGCTCGCCGGGGGCGACCAGGATGATCTTGTCGGCCCGGTCATAGTCGCTGTACGCCTCCTTGGTGCTGCGGAGGAGCGTACCGTCGCCGGCGTAGACGTTGCGGTAGGTCTGGACGGCGTAGCCGTTGTGGCCGTACTGCTCCACCTCGGTGGTGCCGGGGGCGATGCGCTCGGACTCCTGATAGACCGTCTTGCGCTCGGAGTAGGAGAGGAACTGGTTGGTCATCTCCACATAGTGGTCGTCGGTCTTGGTGCCCAGCAGGGTGATGGTCAGCTGGTTGGTCTCGTCGTTGTAGCTGGTGGTGATCTTGATGGGGTAGTTGGTGCTGTTGCGGAAGGCAAAGTCCGGGCCGCCCCAGCTGACCGTGGCATCACAGCCCGTGACGGGCATATAGCCGGGGTCGAACATATGGGCGTAGCGCAGGACGATCTGCAGGTCCGCCATGAGGGCGGAATAGTACAGCGTGGAGGATACCTGGCAGATACCGCCGCCGATGGAGGTAACGGTCTTGCCGCCGGAGTAGGCGGCGGCGGGCTGGAAGCCCCGGGCCTCGGTGCGCTGGCCCACAGTGGCGTTGTACCAGAACTCCTCGCCGGGGTTATAGATGCGGCCGTTGATGGCGGCGGAGGCCAGCTTGATGTTCTGGCGGCGGCCCCAGGGGCCGGCGCAGGTGGTGGTGCAGGTGCCGATCACGTCCCGGAACATGGCCTGCTCCAGCTCCTCGGTGGCGGCGGGCGGGAACTGCACCTGGGCGTCAGCCAGGAATTCCTCGCCCGGCTGGGCGGCGTCCAGTTGCTTTTGCACCGTCTCCACATCGAACTGTACGCCCACGCGGGACTGGGTGGGCTTGCCGGTGGATTTGTCGCAGATGGCGGCGGCCATGGTGCCGGCGATCTCGTCGTGGAGCGCCTGCACGTCCATGGGCGCGGCGGTGTGGGCCGCGAACACACATTCCACGGACCGGGCTGCCGCGGACAGGTCGCGGCTCTCGAAGCGCTGCGCCAACTCGGCGCGCAGCGCCGCCGCGTCCAGCTTCTCGCCGTCCTGCGGCTTGGTGATGTACAGGCCCTCACCCTCCGCCAGCCGGTAGCCGCCGTCCGTTACGGTGCAGCCCACGGTGTCGGACAGCTGTTCACAGACGGCGGTAAGCTTCGCCTCGTCCACGTCCAGCTGGGGCGTGACATCCACGGCCCTGAACCAGCTCTCGATAAAGCGCCAGCCGCCGCGGAGGAACGCGGTCACATCGCTGCCCCAGCCCCGGTCCTGCACGTCGCAGCCGGCAGCCTTGGAGACATAGACGGGCAGAACGGTGACGCCCAGGTCGGAAAGGGTGGTGCTGCCGATCTCCTGCCCGTCACGGGTCAGGCGGATGGTCATGCCGTCCAGCAGGGCACTCCCCTGCTCCGTCCAGCGCTGCTCGGCCTCCTGCGCCGACAGGCCGGACATATCCATGCCCAGCACGGAGGTGTTGGGAAACGCCGTGTGGGAATACAGCGCGTTGGCGGCCACACAGCAGCCCGCGTAGGCCAGCACCAGCACCGCCGCGGCGATGCCGATGATCAGTCCGGCTCTTTTTCCGGGGGTCTTGGGAGGCTTTTCTTCCGGGGCCGCACGCTTGCCGGCCGTCTCCGGCGCAGGATCGGCGGTAACAGAGGACATATTCAACTCGTCGCTCATGGTGTCCCCTCCTTTGTATCATCAGGTTTGGGCAATACCGGCAAAATGCCGTGCCGTTACTGCATTGTATCACGGTTTGTCAAGGAATGGGTTACAAAAGCGTTACGACACCTCTTTCTGCGGCTTTGCGCGGGGGATGGTGACGGTGAGGCAGATGGTGTCCTCCGTGTCCCGGCGGGAGACTTTGGCGCCGACGCCGGCGGTCTGCATGAGCCTGACGCCCCGGTCCACGCTGTTGAGGAACAGCCGGACGTCTTTTAGGATATAGGTGCTGCGGCGGCGGGGCTGCGTCGTCTGGTTCTGTGTGACCAGACGGTCTATGTAGGCCTCGGCATCGGCGACATTCAGCTGGTTTTTGCCGATATGCTCGACGGCGGCAAGGCGCTGCTCCGGGTCCTCCAGACGCAGGAGGGCACGGGCGTGGCGCTCGGTCAGGCCGTAGTGGTGCAGGGCGTCCGCCACCGGCTCCTCCAACCGCAGCAGACGCAGCTTGTTGGCCACGGCGGACTGGCTGCGGCCCAGCCTTTCCGCCGCCTGCTGCTGGCTGAGGCCGTAGCGGCGGAGCAGGCGGGCGATGGCGACCGCCTCCTCCATATAATCCAGATCCCGGCGCTGGAGGTTCTCGATCAGGGCCAGCAGGGCGGCGTCCTCCTCATCCACCCGGGCCAGCAGACAGGGCACCTGCCGCAGCCCGGCGATCCGCGCCGCCCGCCAGCGGCGCTCGCCGGCCACCAGCTCGTAGACTGCGCCCTGCTGCCGGACGGTGATGGGCTGCAGAATGCCGTAGGCGGCGATGCTGGCCGCCAGCTCCTGCAAACTCTCCGAGTCGAACCGGCGGCGGGGCTGCTGGGGATTGGGACGGATATCGTTGATGGGTATGTAGCGCACACGGGTAGAGAGGAAATCGGTCTTCTGGTCTTTTTTCATGGCGGTCGCCTCCTTTTTTCGCCTATTGTACGGCGGGAGGCCTGTCGAAAGCGGGCGAAGACCGTCGGGAAATAAAAAAATGCACCCGCCCCTGTCGGGACGGGTGCGGCGGTCACTGCTTTGTGCGGATATCCTCGCCGAAGAAGGGCAGGATCTGGTAGGCACCCTCGATACGGGAGAGGATGGGCGCGCCGTAGCGATGGCCCAGCTCCTCCGGGGCCAGGTTGGTGCTGATGATGGTGGACCTGCCGGAGAGCATACGGCCGTTGACGATCTGATAGAGGGCGCTCTGGACAAAGGCGGTGGTCATCTCGGTGCCCAGGTCATCCAGGATCAGCAGGTCGCAGCTCTCACAGCGGTGGACGTCGGCATCGCTGACCTCGTCGGGGCGGAACTTGGCGTCCTCATAGCGGGAGAAAACGCTGATAGCGGTGTCGTAAACCACGGAGAAGCCGGCGTCGCTGACCTCCCGGGCGATGCAGGCGGAGAGGAACGTCTTGCCCAGGCCGGTGCCGCCGGAGAGCAGCAGGCTGCCGCTGCCCCGGGAGAACTGGCGGGCAAAGTCCCGGCAGACGTCGAAGTTGCGCTCCATGTTGGCCCGGGGCGAAACGCCGTAGCTGTCCCACACGGCGCTGTCGTACAGGTCAAAGCGGAAGGTGTCGAACCGGGCCTCGCCCAAGGGAAGAAGCCGGGAGAGCTCCGCCAGCTGCTCGCGGGCATAGTACTGCTTCAGGCAGGCGCAGACGCCGGACCGGGTATAGCCGGTGTCGCCGCAGAGGGGACAGGCGGGCTTGTCCTCCAGATAGTCGGCGGGATAGCCCATGTCCTCCAACAGGGCGGCGCGCTCGCGCTGCAGGGAGAGATTTTCGTCCCGCAGGACCCGCAGGGCGGGCAGCGGGTCCTCGCCCTTTTTGGCGGCGGCGGCCACGATACGGCTCATGGTGGTGCGGAGGGTTCGGTCGATGTCCCGCAGGCGGGGCTGGCGGGCAAAGACCTCCCGGCGGCGCTGGTCCAGCTCGGCCTCCCGACGCTGGCGGGCCTGGTCAAAGCGGGCAATGGCCCGCTGCATGATGATACCGTCGTATGACATACTCTCACCTCTTGATATAGCGGCGCATCCAGGCGTCCTTGTCCCCGGCGGGGGCGGCGGACTTACCGGCGGCAGCGGGCCGCTTGCCGGCCGCCTCGCCCTCCTCCACCTGGCGGGGCGTATGCCAGCCGGCGTCGTGCCAGCGGCGCAGGATGCCGTTAAGATAGCGCCAGTTCAGTTCCTTCTTGTAGAACACCGTGCGCTCATAGGCCAGAGCCACCGTCTCCGGTGGGAAGCCCATGTCCATCCACTGGTCGATGTAGCGGCGTTCGGCCTCCACCGGCGGCCTGTTAAGAATTCGTAAATTCGACAAATAGGAAGTGTACTTCCTGTTGCGCTCTGCCCATTTTTTCAGGTATACCGCGGCAGAATTCTGGTCAAATATGCCAAGCTGTGCCCAGCGATAGCCCTCTTTTTCCACCTGGCGCATGGTTGGGCGTCTACCCTCGCCCCACTGGCTGCGAGCCCGTTCGACACAGTGGCACACCAGGAGATAGATCACGTCGGCGGGCATACCCAAATCATCGTAAAGACCGGCCAGGATCTGCAAGTCGGCGGTGCGGAGCTTCTTGCCCAGCTGCTGCTCCGTCTGTGGCACCAGCAGGCGGAAGCCCTCGTTGTCCGTCAGCAGTCCGGCGATGTCCTGAGCGGTGTAGACCGGGCGTTCGTCCGCCGGATCGGGCGGTGCCTGGCGGGCCGGTCGAGGCAGCAGGTCCAGGTCCTGAAGGACCTTCTCCGCCGCGTCGATCCGCAGGCGGCTGATGGGCAGGACCTTTTCCAGCTCCTCCGGCGTGACGCCCCGGCCGAAGCGGCGCAGGGCCAGATACAGCAGGGCGGCGTCGCCCTGCCCGCTTTGCAGCAGCTTGTCGGCCGCATCGGCGGGCAGCGCCAGCTGCTCCTGCCTGTTCCGAAGTATATAGCCGTCCATGGCGATGACCTCCCCTCTCATTCGTGCTCTCCATTCTACACGAAAAAGGGGTCGGCGTAAAGCGGGGCGGGACAACTTTTTACAAATTTCCGCTTTTCGCCAAAATAGACTTTTCTCCGGCGGGTTTTGTGGTATAATGCTATTTGTATAAGTATATATACCCAACGAAATGAATTAAGGAGGGTTTTGGCATGGCGAACCGGGTAACGATGTCTATCTGCGGCACGGAGTATATCCTCGTAGCGGAGGAGGACGCTGCCTACATGGAGAAGATCGGCAACATGGTGGATGCGGAGATGCAGAAGCTGATGGACAGCGCCCACATGAGTCGTGACGCGGCGGCGGTGCTGGCGGCGGTCAATCTGGCGGACCAGCTCACCAAGGCGCAGGAGGGCGCGGAAAATCTGCGCCGGCAGTTGAAGACCTATCTGGACGAGGCCAGCCGCGCCAAGAACGAGGCCGCTGAGCTGCGCCGGAAGCTGCAGAACGCCCAGAACCAGAACAACCGCCGGTGATGATGGAGCTTTTGGCCCCCGCGGGGGGATATGAGGCACTGACCGCCGCGGTGCAGAACGGCGCGGACGCGGTGTATATGGGCTTCGGTGCGTTCAACGCGCGGCGGAGCGCGAAAAACTTTACCGACGAGGAATTCGCGTCGGCGGTGCGGTATTGCCATCTGCGGGGCGTGCGGGTGTTTCTGACCCTGAACACCCTGCTGACCGACCGGGAGCTGCCCGGGGCGGCCGCGGCGCTGCGGAAGGCCAGCGCCATGGGCGTGGACGCGGTGCTGGTGCAGGACTGGGGCCTGCTGACCCTGGCAAAGGAGATCGTGCCGGACCTGCCTCTTCACGCCAGCACGCAGATGAGCCTGTTCACGCTGGGCGGCGCCAATGCGGCCGCGGCGCTGGGCATGGAGCGCGTGGTGCTGGCCCGGGAGCTGGACCGGGACGAGGTACGGGAGATCTGCGCCGGCTGCGGCGCGGAGATCGAGGTGTTCGGCCACGGGGCGCTGTGTATGTGCTACTCCGGCCAGTGCGAGATGAGCGCCGTGCTGGGACAGCGCAGCGGCAACCGGGGCGCCTGCGCCCAGCCCTGCCGTCTGCCCTACGGCGTGAACGGCCCCTGCCGGGGCGCGTATCCCCTGAGCCTGAAGGACGCCAACCTGTCCGCCTATCTGCGGGATATGGCGTCTATGGGCGTGACCTGCCTGAAGCTGGAGGGACGGCTGAAGCGGCCGGAATACGTGGCCGTGGTAACGGGCATCTACCGCCGCCTGCTGGACGAAAGGCGGCTGCCCACGGCGGAGGAGTCCCGGGCGCTGGAGCAAGCCTTCTCCCGCAGCGGCTTCACCGACGGCTACTGGCTTGGTAAAAAGGGCAAGGCCATGTTCGGCACCCGGCCGGAGAACGTGCCGGAGCCAAAGGCGCTGTTCGCCCGCGCCCGCGAGACATACGAAAACGGAAAAGAGAACCGGAGGATACCGGTGAACCTGCGGCTGACGGTGCGCCGGGGCGAACCGGTGCGGCTGAGCGGCGCGTGCGCCGTCCCGGGCGGCGTCACCATAGTCATGGCCACGGGCGATATGCCGGAGGAGGCGCGAAACCGCGCCGTGACGGCGGAGGAACTGCGGCAGCGGCTGACCAAGACCGGCGGCACGGTGTTCGCGGCGGATCAGATCGAAATAGAGCTGGACGAGGGGCTGATGGTGTCCGCCAGCGCGGTGAACGCGCTGCGGCGGGAGCTCCTGGACGAGCTGGCGGATCGGCGGATGGACATCCCGAAGCGCCGTGAACTGCCCGCCTCTCCCCTGCCGGAGGCCCCGGCGGGCGCGGCGGAGCTGGACTTTACCGTGTCCATCAGCAGGCCCGATCAGCTGACGGCCGAGCTGCTGGCGGAACGCCCCGCCATCGTGTATATCCCGGCGGAGCTGCTGGATAAGATGGACCTGATGCCCTATACCGGGCAGGCGGAGTTCTGCGCGGTGCTGCCCCGGATATTCCGCACGGCGGACGAACCGGTGTTCCGGGATATTCTGCAGCGGCACCCGGAGGTCGCCTCCGCGGCCATCGGCAACCTGGGCCATCTGGCCATCGTGAAGGGACTGGGCAAAACGCTCCGCGGCGACTTCGGCCTGAACGTGTACAACAGCCGGGCGGTGCGCTTCTGGCAGGAGCAGGGGCTGTCGTCCGTGACGGCCAGCTTTGAGCTGCGGTGGCAGCAGGTGCGGGACCTGGGAAAATATGCGGACTGCGAGGCCCTTGTCTACGGCCGCCTGCCGCTGATGATCACCGAAAACTGCGTGACGAAGAACAGCGTGGGCTGCGCCCATGGGGCGGGCAGCGTGCTGACCGACCGGCGGGGCGAGCAGTTCCCGGTGCTGTGCGCCTACGGGTGCCGGTGCGAGATCGAGAACGGAAAGACGCTGGTGCTGGCGGACAAGCCGGAGGTGTTCCGGTGCGGCCTGCGGTACGGACGCCTGCGGTTTACCACAGAGACGGCGGCGGAGTGCGCGGCGCTTCTCCGCGCCCACAGGGCCGGGACCGTCACCGCCGACGACAACAGCACACGCGGGCTGTTCTACCGGGGCGTAGAGTAAAACAAATTGTATAACACTCGTTATAATTTACAAACCGTATTCAATTTCAGGAGAAAAAGGTGTTACTATGGAGCTGAAGATCAAAGCCCTGTCCCCCAAGATCGGGACGGAGATACCCCTCCCCCGCTTTGCCACCGCCGGCGCGGCCTGCATGGACCTGTGTGCCTGCATCGACGAGGCGGTGACGCTGGCAGCCGGGGAACGGCGGCTGGTGCCCACCGGCATCGCCATCGCCCTGCCGTCGGCGGACTACGCGGCGCTGGTGTTCGCCCGCAGCGGGCTGGGCATCAAGAAGGGCGTGTGCCTTTCCAACGGCGTGGGCGTCATCGACAGCGACTACCGGGGCGAGATCGGCGTGGGGCTGGTAAACCTGGGAAGCGAACCGTACACGGTGCAGCCCGGGGATCGGATCGCCCAGCTGATGGTGGTGCCGGTGGTGCAGCCCACGGTGACGGTGGCGGAGGACCTGGACGAGACGGACCGGGGCGCCGGCGGCTTCGGCTCCACAGGCAGGTGACGTATATGGCAAAGATCGTGCTGGCCTCCGGGTCCCCCCGGCGGCAGGAGCTTTTGCGTCGGATGGGCATCACCGACTTTACCGTCCGGGTGCCGGAGGTGGAGGAATACTTCCCCGCCGGGCTGACGCCGGAGGAGACGGTGTGCTACATCTCCCGGGAGAAATCCCAGGCGGTGGCGTCCGACGCGGACGAGATCGTCATCACGGCGGATACGATGGTGTTTCTGGACGACAAGAAGCTGGGCAAGCCCGCCGACGAGGCGGAGGCCCTGCAAATGCTGACGGCCCTGCAGGGTCGGCGCCACACCGTCTGTACCGGTGTGACGGTGCGGCAGGGGGAGAAAGCCCTGACCCGCGCCCAGCACACGGACGTGTATTTCCGTCCGGCCACACAGCGGGAGCTGAAGGCCTACATCGCCGGGGGCGAGCCCATGGACAAGGCCGGGGCCTACGGCGTACAGGGACAGGGCGCGCTGCTGGTGGAGCGCATCGACGGCGACTTTTTCAACGTGATGGGGCTGCCGGTGGTGCTGCTGGCGGAGATGCTGGGCGAATTCGGGATACAGTTGCTGGGATAATGCCCCTTTCGCTCCCTCTGAGAGGGTGCGCTGCCGCCTCCCCTGCCGGGGGAGACTTCAGAGAGGAACAAACGACACATGAAGCGATTTTTTACGAAAACGGGAATATGGCTGCTGGCCGCGGCGGCCACCATCGCGGTGATGCTGTGCGTGGTGTCGGCCCTGAGCTCCGGAACGGGGCTGCTGCACAACGCCCTGGGCGTGATCGCCTCGCCCTTCCGGGCGGCGGGTTCCGCCGTGGCGGGCTGGGTCGGCGGCATCAGCCAGCGGTTTGAGGACGTGGAGACCCTGCAGCAGGAGAACGACGAGCTGCGGCAGCAGATCGCGGAGCTGGAGGAGCAGCTGCGGCAGATGGAGCCGGCGGCGACCGAGAATAAAGAGCTGCGCCAGCTGCTGGGCCTGCGGCAGCAGCGCAGCGACCTGGTGTTCGAGGCGGCCCGCGTCACCCAGCGCGACGTGTCCAACTGGGCCAGCACGCTGGTGCTGGACCGGGGCAGTCAGCACGGTGTGGCCATAGGCGACTGCGCGGTGGACAGCGCCGGGAACCTGGTGGGTGTGGTCACAGACGTGGGCCTGAACTGGTGCCGGCTGTCCACGGTGCTGGACACGGACTCCCAGTTTGGTGCACGGGTATTCCGCACCGGCGAGACGGCGGTGGCCGGCGGTGACCTGGCGCTGATGGCCGAGGGCCGGCTGCGGCTGCAATACCTCAGCGACAGCGCGAGCCTGATCAAGGGCGATGTGATCGTCACGTCCGGACTGGGCGGCTACTATCCCGCCGGGCTGGTCATCGGCACGGTGGAGTCCGTGCAGACGGATGACGGCGGGCTGGCGCGGTACGCGGTGCTCTCGCCCAAGTGCGATGTGGCGGCGATACAGGAGATGTTTATTATCACGGATTTTGACGTGATCCAATGACGGAGGACGGCTATGACACGGCGGGCGATACTGCTGAAGTGGATATTGTACTGTCTGTGCGCCCTGGCACTGGCACTGCTGCAGGGGCTGGTGCTGGTATACGTGCGGGTATGGGGCGTGCACCCCTTCCTGCTGCCGGCCATTGCGGTGATACCGGCCACGCTGGAGCGCAACGAGCAGGCGCTGCTGTACGCGGTATTTTTCGGGCTGGTGTGCGACCTTCTCTCGCCGGTGGCGGGCCTGCCGTGCTTTTACGCGCTGGCGTTCCTGCTTGGCGCGGCGGCAGCGTGGCTGCTGAGCGGGCAGGTCATCATGGCGGGCGTGGTGTGCTCGCTGGTGGTGACAGGCGTATGTATGCTGCTCTGCGGACTGCTGCACATGGCGGTGCTGGCGGGACACAGCGGCGCGGGGCTGACCGCGGCAGGCCTGCTGCTGGGCAGAGAGCTTTTGGTATCGCTGCCCTTCGCGGCGGCGGCGCACCCGCTGTTCCGGTGGGCACAGCGGCGGACACTGAGCGAATGACCATAGGAGAACCGAGCTATGATGAAAAATCCTCACCCCTCCCGGCGGCGGGTATATGTGCTGCTGGGGTTTTTCTGTGCGTTTCTGGTGCTGTTTTTTGCGGTGCTGTATGACGCACAGGTGGTGCACGGCAGCGAAAATCGGGCCAGATCCATCACCAGCAACACCGCCAGCGAAACGGTGACCGCCTCCCGGGGCATCATCACTGACCGGAATGGCAAGGTGCTGGTGAGCAACCGGCTGGCCTATACGCTGGTGGTAGACAAGAGCAGCTTCGGCAAGGACGAGGCCGCGCTGAACGACGCCATCTGGCAGCTGATACAGCTGTGTCAGGAGCAGGGCGTCACATGGAACGACACCCTGCCCATGACCACAGGGTCCTCTCCCCAGCTGACCAGCAAAAGCCTGACCAAGAGCTTCCGGGAGTATCTGGACGACCACAAGCTGCCCACGGACGGCGGCAGCGCGGAAGTGCTGGCCGCCATGCGGAAGCTCTACAAGGTCGACGACAGCTATACCGACGCGCAGGCGCGTCTGATCGTGGGCGTGCGGTATGAACTGGACGGGCGCAGCAGCTACACCTTTGCCGAGGATGTATCCACGGAGCTGCTGGGCCGCATCACCGACGGAAAGTACCGGGGCGTGACCATCAAGACAGCGGCGGCGCGGGTGTACAACACCAAGCTGGCGGCGCACATTCTGGGCACCGTGGGCGCCATATGGCAGGAGGAGTGGCGCAGCGACGAGAGCACCGGCTATGTGGGCTACGCCGACAAGGGCTACAATATGAATGACCTGGTGGGCAAGGACGGCGTGGAGAAGGCCTTTGAGGAATATCTCCACGGCAATGACGGCAAGCGGCTCATCACCACCGACGAGAACGGCAAGATCACCGGCGAGCTGTACACCCGGGAGCCCCAGCCCGGCGGCACCGTGGCGCTGACCATCGACATCGACCTGCAGCAGGTGGTGGAGGACACGCTGGCCAGCACCATTCAGGGCATGATCGACAAGGACAGCAACGAGCGCGGCGGCGCGGCGGCGGTCATTCAGGTGGGCACCGGCGAGGTACTGGCCATGGCCAGCTACCCCACCTACGATCTGGAGACGTTCAACCAGGACTATGATGAGCTGGTGAAGGACGAACGCCTGCCCATGTTTAACCGGGCCACCCAGGGCGTGTACGCCCCCGGCTCCACCTTCAAGCTGTGCACGTCCGTGGCAGCGCTGGAGGAGGGCATCATCACCCCCAGCACCATTATCGAGGACAAGGGTATCTACACCTACTATGTGGACCCGCAGCCCATGTGCTGGATCTGGCGGCAGGCCCACACCACCCACGGGCGCATCAACGTCAGTCAGGCCATCGTGGACTCCTGCAACTACTTCTACTACGAGGTGGGCCGGCTGACAGGCATCAAGAAGCTGGACGAGTACGCCACAGCCTTCGGCCTGGGGCAATCCACGGGCATTGAGATCGGCGACGTCAGCGGCGTGCTGGCCTCCCCGGAGTGGGCGGAGGCCCACGACCGGGAGTGGACCGACGGCCAGACCATCACGGCGGCCATCGGCCAGTCCTACAACCTGTTCACCCCCCTGCAGCTGGCCAACTATGTGGCCACGCTGGTGTCCGGCGGCGAGCACTATGAGGCACATCTTCTGAAAAACGTAAAATCTTACGATAATTCACGAGTTATCGGCGTATATGGCAAGGGGCCGCTGAACGACCTGAACATCTCGGACAGCACCATGGCGGCGGTGACCAAGGGTATGCACGATCTGACCTACGACTCCCTGCGGAGCGCCTTTTCCCGCTGTGTGGTGGAGGCCGGCGCCAAGACCGGCTCGGCCCAGGTGGGTACGGATATCGCCAACGGCACCTTTGTGGCCTACGCCCCCTATGACGATCCGGAGATCGCCATCGCCATCGTGGTGGAGAAGGGCGGCAGCGGCAGTCTGCTGGCCAACGCGGCCGTGGACATCATCAACGCCTGGTTCACCCGGGATGGCACCGGCGCCACCGCCGCCGGCGAGGACGCGCTGATGCGGTAAATCTGTTATAGAGACAAGAGGCACACATGGGACCCTATTTCAATTCGAGAGACAAACATTATAAAGACCCCTTCGGCGCCGTCCCCTGCGGCGCCGAAGTGCGCTTTGCGCTGGCGGACGACACCTACTACGGCTGCGAGCTGCTGGTGCTCCGGGAGTTCGCAGGCACGGAGGACACGTGCGCCCTGCCGCCGGCGGAGGGCGGCTTCGCCGGCACATACACCGCGCCGGCTGGCGGTGAGCTGTGCTGGTACTGCTTCCGCCTGACGGACGTGGACGGGCGCTGCGTGTGGTACGGCAAAAATGGCGTGCAGGACGCGCCGGAGAAGGCGGCACGCTGGCAGCTGACGGTATACGAGCCCTCCCCCGCCCCGGACTGGTTCGGGCGCGGTGTGACGTACCAGATCTTCCCGGATCGGTTCCGCCGTGTATCCATGCCGGACGTGAGCCATATGCCCGGGCACCGGTGGCTGCACCGCGGCTGGAACGAGCAGCCGGTGTTCCTTCCGGACGAGCACGGGCAGATCACCAACCGCGACTTCTTTGGCGGCTCGCTGCAGGGCATCACGGAGAAGCTGGACTATCTGGCGGGCCTGGGTGTGACGACACTGTATCTGAACCCCATTTTTGAGGCCGCCAGCAACCACCGCTACGACACCGGCGACTATCGGGCCATCGACCCGCTGCTGGGCACAGAGACTGACTTCCGCGCCCTGTGCACCGCCGCCCATCAGCGTGGGATGCGTGTGATACTGGACGGCGTGTTCAACCATACCGGCAGCAACAGCCGGTACTTCAACGCCGAGGGCTACTATCCGGAGCCGGGGGCGGCCCAGAGCCAGAATTCAGAATATTACAACTGGTACAGCTTCCACCCGTGGCCGTCGGACTACGACGCCTGGTGGGGTGTGAAGACCCTGCCCGCCGTCAATGAGGCGCAGCCGGCTTACCGTGACTTCATCTTCGGCAATCAGGACAGCGTGGTCCGGCATTGGCTGCGCTGCGGCGCGGACGGCTGGCGGCTGGATGTGGCCGACGAGCTGCCCGGCGACTTTATCGAGGGCATCCGCTCGGCCATCGACGCGGAAAAGCCCGGGGCTTACCTGCTGGGTGAGGTCTGGGAGGACGGCAGCAACAAGATCGCCTACTCCCAACGGCGCAGATACCTGCTGGGCCGCCAGGTCCATGGCCTGATGAACTACCCCTTCCGCACGGCCCTGCTGAACTGGCTGGCCGGCGGCGACGCCGCGGCCTTCCGCGACAGCATGGAGACGATTCGTGAGAACTACCCGCCCTTCGCCTTCTATGGCGCCATGAACTTCCTGGGCACCCACGACACAGCGCGCATTCTGACGCTGCTGGGCGCGGAGGGCACACCGAAAACCAAGGCGGAGCGTGCGGCGTACCGCCTCTCCCCCACTGAGCTGGCCAAGGGCCGGGCAAAGCTCCGTCTGGCGGGAATGCTGCTCTACAGCTTCCCCGGCTCTCCCACCCTCTTCTACGGCGATGAGGCCGGCGTGCAGGGCTTCGAGGATCCGCTGAACCGGGGCGCCTTCCCCTGGGGCAGCGAGGACGCGGCGCTGACGGACTTCTTCCGCACTCTGGGACAGCTGCGGCGAACGCGGGAGAGCCTGTGCTCGGGCGCCCTGCGCTATCTGCTGGCCCGAGGCGGCGCTCTGGCCATCGAGCGTGAGCGCGGAGGCGAGCGCACGGTAACGGCGCTGAACGCCGGGGACGCGCCGGCAGACCTGACGCTGGCCTGGGACGCGCCCACCGCGCAGGACGCGATGACCGGACAGCGATTTCTGATCATCGACGGGAAAGCGCACCTGACATTGCCGCCGCTGAACGGCGTGATACTGGTATAAGGAACGGGGCGGTTGTTTCACGTGAAACAGCCGCCCTGCTTTTGTCCCTTTATGTTTCACGTGAAACAAAAGGGCGAAAATTTGCATTTTCCCTCTTGAAACCCTCCATGCAGGTGGTATATACTATCATAATGAACTCAGATAGAAAGAGGAATTTGCTGTGGCGAAAATCATTGCGATCGTAAATCAGAAGGGCGGCGTGGGCAAGACCACCACCTGCGTGAACCTGGCCGCTGCCGTAAAAGCCGCTGGCAAGCGGGTGCTGCTGTGCGATTTTGACCCCCAGGCCAACGCCACCAGCGGCATGGGCGTGGACAAGACCACCAGCAACGGCGTCTACGATGCGCTCATCAACGGCGCAGAGACGGCCCAGCTGATCGTGACCACGCCCTATGGCGACGTGCTGCCCAGCAGCAAGGCGCTGGCCGGCGCCGGCGTGGAGATGATCAACATGGACGACCGGCAGTTCCTGCTGAAGGCCGCGCTGCGGCAGGTGGCGGACAGCTATGATTTCATCTTCATCGACTGTCCTCCCTCGCTGGAGCTGCTGACGCTGAACGCACTGTGCGCCGCCAACAGTCTGCTGGTGCCGGTGCAGGGCGAGTATTACGCGCTGGAGGGACTCAGCGACCTGATGAACACCGTGCGTATCGTGCGGCGCAGCATGAACCCGGGGCTGGACATCGAGGGCGTGCTGCTGACCATGTTCGATGGCCGCACCAACCTGTCTATACAGGTAGCCCAGGAGCTGAAGCGGTTTTTTGCCGGGAAGGTGTACAGCACCGTGATCCCGCGGAACGTGCGGCTCAGCGAAGCGCCCAGCCACGGCAAACCCATCACCGCCTATGACAAGACCTGCCGGGGCGCGGACGCATACACGGCGCTGGCGGCGGAATTTTTGCGGAAGAACAACTGCTGAAAGGAGACGCGGTATGGCGAACACAAAAGGTCTGGGCAAGGGACTGAGCGCACTGCTGGGCGATGACGTCATCGCCGCCAAGGACGAGCGCGCCTCCTCCCTGCTGCTGCCCATCAGCCAGGTGGAGAGCTGCTCCACCCAGCCCAGAAAGAGCTTTGAGCCGGAGGCCCTCAGTGACCTGGCGGACTCCATCCGGATACACGGCATCATCCAGCCGCTGACCGTGCGGAAGCTGCAATCCGGCTACTATCAGATCATCGCCGGTGAACGGCGGTGGCGGGCGGCGCGGATGGCCGGGCTGACACAGGTACCCGTGGTGGTCATCGAGGCCGACGACCGCAAGGCCATGGAGCTGGCCATGATCGAAAACCTCCAGCGAGAGGATCTGAACCCTATCGAAGAGGCCGAGGGCTACCGGGTGCTGACGGAGCAGTACGGCATGACCCAGGACGAGTGCGCGCAGCGGGTGGGCAAGTCCCGCCCCACAGTGGCCAACGCCCTGCGCCTGCTGGGGCTGACCGAGCCGGTGCGGGCCATGGTGGAGGACGGACGGCTTTCCGCCGGACACGCCCGCGCCCTGTTGACGCTGGGCAGCAAACAGCAGCAGGCCGCCGCGGAGACCGTGGCCAAGGACGCCCTCTCCGTCCGCCAGACGGAGCTACTGGTGAAAAAACTCACCGCCGAGAAAAAAGAAAAGCCCCAAAAGGACGCGCTTTCCGTCAATTATGTTGAGGAGGCCGCCCGTGAGCTGGGCGAAAAGCTGGGCCGCCCCTGCCGCATCGTCAACGGCAAAAAGAAGGGTCGCATCGAGCTGGAATACTACGGCACCGAGGACCTGAACGCCCTGCTGGAGGCTCTGGAGAAGCTGGGAAAGCGATAAGCGTTTCACGTGAAACATCATCGAATAGAGGTATAGAATATGCTTGACATCAAGTTTATCCGGGAGAACCCGGACCTGGTAAAGGAGAATATCCGCAAGAAGTTCCAGAACGCCAAGCTGCCCCTGGTGGACGAGGTCATCGCCCTGGACAGCGAGCGCCGCGAGGCCATCAACGAGGGCGAGGCCCTGAAGGCCGAGCGCAACAAGATCTCCAAGGCCAACGGTCCCCTGTTCGGCAGGCTGAAAAAGTGCGCCGACGAGGCGGAGAAGGCCGCCCTTCAGGCGGAGATCGACGCCAACAACGCCGCCGTAAAGGCCAACGCCGAGCGCATGACCCGTCTGGAGGAGAAGAAGGCCAACGCCGAGGCCGCCATGAACAAGCTGCTGCTGGTCATCCCCCAGATGATCGACGAGTCCGTGCCCATCGGTCCGGACGACAGCTGCAACGTAGAGGTGGAGCGCTTCGGCGAGCCCAAGACCCCGGACTTCCCCATCCCCTACCACACGGAGATCATGGAGCGCTTCGACGGCGTGGATATGGACGCTGCCGCCCGTGTATCCGGCAACGGCTTCTATTACCTGATGGGCGACATCGCGCGGCTGCACTCCGCCGTCACCGCCTATGGCCGTGACTTTATGATCGACAAGGGCTTCACCTACTGCATCCCGCCGTTTATGATCCACGGCAACGTGGTGGAGGGCGTGATGAGCCAGACGGACATGGACGCCATGATGTACAAGATCGAGGGCGAGGACCTGTACCTGATCGGCACCAGCGAGCACTCCATGATCGGCAAGTTCATCGATCAGATCCTGCCGGAGGACAAGCTGCCCCAGACGCTGACCTCCTACTCCCCCTGCTTCCGCAAGGAAAAGGGCGCCCACGGCATCGAGGAGCGTGGCGTGTACCGCATCCACCAGTTCGAAAAGCAGGAGATGATCGTGGTCTGCAAGCCCGAGGACTCCAAGGCCTGGTACGAGAAGATGTGGCGCTACTCCGTGGAGCTGTTCCGCAGCCTGGATATCCCTGTGCGGCAGCTGGAGTGCTGCTCCGGCGACCTGGCGGACCTGAAGTGCAAGTCCTGCGACATCGAGGCCTGGTCCCCCCGGCAGCAAAAGTACTTTGAGGTGTGCTCCTGCTCCAACCTGGGCGACGCCCAGGCCCGCCGCCTGAAGATCCGCGTCCGCGGCGAGGACGGCAAGCTGTATCTGCCCCACACCCTGAACAACACCGTGGTGGCGCCGCCCCGTATGCTGATCGCCCTGTTGGAGAACAACCTGCAGGCGGACGGCTCCGTGCTGGTGCCCAAGGCTCTGCAGCCCTACATGGGCGGCAAGGAGCGCCTGGTGCCGCTGCACTGATATCGTATCGTAATAATTATCCGTAATTATACTTTTAGTATAGGAGCTTTTACACATGAAGAAGTTTTTTGCGGAATTCAAGGAATTCGCCATGCGCGGCAACGTCATGGACATGGCCGTCGGCGTGATCATCGGTACCGCGTTCGGTAAGATCACCACCTCTCTGGTGAACGATGTGTTCATGCCCCTGATCGGTCTGCTCATCGGCGGCGTGGATCTGGGACAGCTGAATATCGTGCTGAAGCCGGAGGTGCTGGACGAGGCAGGCCAGGTGGTCACCGAGGCCGTTACCCTGGGCATCGGCACGTTTCTGAGCACGGTCATTGACTTTGTTCTGGTGGCCTTCGTCATCTTCCTGATGGTCAAGACCATCAACCAGCTGCACAAGCTGGGCAAAAAGGACGAGGAGCCGCAGGAGGAGGAAGAACCGGCTCCCACCAGCGAGGAGCTGCTGACCGAGATCCGCGACCTGCTGAAAGAGCAGCAGAAATGAGGGACCTCCTGACCGCCGGCCTGACAGCCCTGGACCTGGACCCCGCCGCCGCGGACAAGCTGGCGCGCTACGCCGAACTGCTGCTGGAAAAGAACAAGGTCATGAACCTCACGGCCATCACCGCGCCCCGGGACGTTGCCACCCTGCACCTGCTGGACTGCGCGGCGCTGGCGGCGCAGCTGGATCTGTCCGGCAAGCGCGTCATCGACGTAGGCACCGGCGCAGGCTTTCCCGGCATGGTGCTGGCGATCTTGACGCCGGACGCCCGCTTCACGCTGCTGGACAGTCTGGGCAAGCGGGTGGACTTCCTGAAGGAGGTCCAGACGGACCTGGCGCTGAAGAATGTGACCTGCGTTCACGCCCGGGCGGAGGAATTCGCCGCGCAGCACCGGGAGCAGTTCGATCTGGCGGCCTCCCGTGCCGTGGCTCAGCTGAACGTACTGTGCGAGCTGACGCTGCCGCTGGTAAAGGTAGGCGGACAGTTCGCCGCCATGAAGTCCGTCTCCACCGACGAGGAGATACGGCAGGCCCACAGCGCCATCGCCCAGCTGGGCGGACAGCTCTCCGGCGTCACGGACTACACCGTGCCGGAGACGGACGTGGTGCACCGCATCGTATCCATCGAAAAAACACAGCACACACCGAAGCAATTTCCCCGGGCCTTTGCCCGGATCAAAAAAGCGCCGCTGGTATAAGCGGCCCGTGAAAGGAGGAAGTCCATGGGCAAGATCATCGCCGTGGCGTCCGGCAAGGGCGGCACCGGCAAGACCACCTTCACCGCCAACGTGGCGCTGTCACTGGCCCACATGGGGCAGCGGGTGCTGTGCCTGGACTGCGATATCACCCTGCGGAACCTGGATCTGGCGCTGGGGCTCAGCGACCGGGCGCTGATGGACTTCTCCGATGTGCTGGAGGGCCGCTGCACCCTGCATGAGGCGGCGGTGCCCCATGAGCGATACCCCTCCCTCTCCCTGCTGACCGCGCCCATGGCCGACCGCCCGCTGTCCCTGTCGGTGCCGAAGCTGCAGGTGCTGGCGCGTGAGATACGGGAAAGCTACGACTGGTGCCTGATCGACGCGCCCGCCGGACTGGGTCAGGGCTTCCAGATGGCAGCGTGCATGGCCGACCAGGTGATCGTCATCACCACCACGGACGTGTCCGCCATGCGGGACGCCCAGCGCACCGCCGCAGAGCTGTCCGCCTTTCCCAGCGGGACGGTGCATCTGGTGGTGGGGCGCGTGTCCAAAAAGGTGCTGCGTCAGCTGCACACCACCATCGACGACGCCATCGACGCGGCGGGCCTGCCGCTGCTGGGCGTGATACCGGAGGACCCGGACGTCCCCTACTGTCTGAACCGCGGACTGGTGCTGCGGGAGCAGAACTACTACGCCGCCCGGGCCTATGAAAACATTGCGAAACGCATCATGGGGCAGAAAACCCCGCTGATGAAGATATAAGGAAAGGAGCCCTCCATGAATATTGCATTGATGGCACACGACAACCGGAAAGAGCTGATGGTCCAGTTCTGCACCGCCTACTGCGGCATCCTGGCCAAGCACACCCTCTGCGCCACCGCCCGCACCGGCCAGCAGATCGCCGACGCTACCGGGCTGACCATACACCGCTTCCTGTCCTTCGCCCACGGCGGCGGACAGCAGATCGCCGCCCGCATCGCCTATAATGAGATCGATATGGTGCTGTGCTTCGGTGACCCCAACCAGAAAACGCCGGACGCGGACATCACGTATATTTCCCGCCTGTGCGACCAGAACAACGTGCCCTTTGCCAGCAACCTGGCCACCGCCGAGATGCTGGTGCTGGGTCTGGACCGGGGCGACCTGGACTGGCGTGACATCGTCAACCCCAAGAACAAGCCCTTTACGGCTTGACAACCATCGGCAAATCGCATACAATAAGGGATAACCGTGCAGACCTCGCAGGAGTAGCCTGTACACCGCCGCTGCAAGAGAGGTGCGCCATCGGCTGAAAGCGCACCGCGGCAAGGCACAGGTGAAGACAGCGAGTTAGCGGGGATGGAAACATCCACGGCGCGCTCCCCGTAACAGGAGCAAAAAGGGCCGCAAGGCCGAATTTGGGTGGCACCACGAAGTGTTTTACGCTCTCGTCCCAATGCAGGGACGGGAGCGTTTTTTCGTCCGCGCCGCCGACACAAACACAAAGGAGAACGCTATGCAGGCTGTTTTGGACTTCATCAACAACCACGTGCGGGACATCTTCATCCCGCTGACGGCGCTGGCGCTGCTGCGGGTCGGTATGTGCCTGGCGCAGCTGAAGCGAATGACGCACCTCCGGGAGAAAAAAGGTGCCTACCACGCCGTCCGGGGCCACTGCGAGGAGCTGGGCGTCTGGTTCGGTGCGCTGGCGGGCCTGCTGCTGCCTGTCATTGTACCGGGTCTGTGGTATGCGGGCTTGGCGCTGGCCATAGTCGGCGGTGTCATCGGCCAGCGCATCGGCGTGAAGAAGGGCCGGGCCCTGGATGATATCTACCGCGAGGTCGCCTGGGAGCTGAAGCACGAGGCGGAGGCCGAGGCCGCCCGCGAGGCCGCCGCCCACACGCTAACGTCCGGCGCGGAGGAGCTGCCGGAGACAGGCGAGCAAAACGAAACCACCGAAGATAAAGGAGAGACGGAAAATGGCTGAGATGACCCCCCGGACCCTGTCCGGCTTTATGGAGCTGCTGCCCAAGCCGCAGCAGCAGATGGAGCGCATGATGGACATCCTGCGCCGCACCTATTCCCTGTACGGCTTCACCCCGCTGGACACCCCGGTGATCGAGGCGGCGGAGGTGCTGCTGGCCAAGGGCGGCGGCGAAACGGAGAAGCAGATCTACCGCTTCAACAAGGGCGACGCCGACCTGGCCCTGCGGTTTGACCTGACGGTGCCGCTGGCCAAGTATGTGGCCCTGCACTACAACGACCTGTCCTTCCCCTTCCGCCGCTACCAGATCGGCAAGGTCTACCGGGGCGAGCGCGCCCAGCGCGGCCGCTTCCGTGAGTTCTATCAGGCGGATATCGACGTGATCGGCGACGGCAAGCTGGACATCACCAACGAGGCCGAGATGCCCGCCATCATCTACCGTGCGTTCAGTGAGCTGGGGCTCAGGCGCTTCTGCATCCGGGTGAACAACCGCAAGATCCTCAACGGCTTTTATGCCATGCTGGGCCTGACCGACAAGGCCGGCGACATCATGCGTACCGTGGACAAGCTGGACAAGATCGGCGCGGAGAAGGTCCGTACCCTGCTGACCGACGAGGTGGGCGTGTCCGCCGAAAGCGCCGACGAGATCCTGAAATTCATCGCCATCACCGGCAGCAACGATCAGGTACTCTCCGCCCTGGAGGGCTACGCCGGCCGGAACGAAACGTTTGACGAGGGCCTGGACCAGCTGAAAACCGTGGTGAAATACCTGTCCGCCTTCGGCGTGCCGGAGGAGAACTTTGCCGTGGACCTGACCATTGCCCGGGGCCTGGATTACTACACCGGCACCGTGTACGAGACGGCGCTGCTGGACCACCCGGAGATCGGCTCCGTCTGCTCCGGCGGCCGGTATGACAACCTGGCAGCGTACTACACCGACAAGCAGCTGCCCGGCGTGGGCATCTCCATCGGCCTGACCCGGCTGTTCTACGTGCTGGGCGAGCAGGGAATGCTCAACGGCGATCTGCCCACCGCTCCAGCGGATGTGCTGATCCTGCCCATGACCGAGGACCTGTCCGCCGCCGTCACACTGGCCACAAAGCTGCGGGACGCCGGCGTGCGGACCCAGCTGTACACCGAGCAAAAAAAGTTCAAGGCCAAGATGAATTACGCCGACAAGACCGGCGTGCCCTATGTGGTGTTCCTGGGCGAGGACGAGGTGAAAAATAACGTCATCGCCTGCAAGGATATGACCAGCGGCGAGCAGACCACCCTAAACTTTGCCGCCACCCTGGCGCGGATACGGGACGGCCTGGCCGAGAGGAACAAGGGCAAGGTCATCGTGGAGAAGTAAGCGCCTTACCCTACGGCGCAAAGCATTTCCGGCAGACGGGTGTAGGGGGCGGCGTTTTTGATAAACAATCCGTAATAATTCAATAAGGTTATACAAAACACAATCATAAATGGGAGGAAAACAACAATGATGCAGATGCGTACACATACCTGCAATGCGCTGCGGCTGGCCGATGTGGGCAAGTCCGTGAAGATCGTGGGCTGGATGGAGAATGTCCGCGAGGTAGGCGGCAGCCTGGCCTTCGTGGTGCTGCGTGACTTCTACGGCACCACCCAGGTGGTGGTGGAGGACGAGGCCGACCTGAAGGTCATCAAGGGCCTGAACAAGGAGTCCACCATCAGCGTGGAGGGCACCGTCCGCGAGCGCGCCAGCAAGAACCCCAAGCTGCCCACCGGCGAGATCGAGGTGGTCCCCACCAAGATCGAGGTGCTGGGCCGCTGCCGCTATAACGCCCTGCCCTTCGAGATCAACCGCAGCCGCGAGGCCGACGAGACCCAGCGGCTGAAGTACCGCTATCTGGACCTGCGTAACCCGGCGGTCAAGCAGAACATCATCCTGCGCTGCCAGGTGGTGGCCGCCCTGCGCGCCGCCATGATGGAGCACGGCTTCCTGGAGATCACCACCCCCATCCTGACCGCCAGCTCCCCCGAGGGCGCCCGCGACTATCTGGTGCCCGCCCGCAAGCACCCCGGCAAGTTCTACGCCCTGCCCCAGGCGCCCCAGCAGTTCAAGCAGCTGCTGATGACCTCCGGCTTCGACCGCTATTTCCAGATCGCCCCCTGCTTCCGCGACGAGGACGCCCGCGGCGACCGCTCCCCCGGCGAGTTCTATCAGCTGGATATGGAGATGGCCTTCGCCACTCAGGACGACATCTTCGCCGTGCTGGAGGACGTGCTGCCCCCCATCTTCGCCAAGTTCGGCACCTACAACGTGGCCTCCTCCGCCCCCTTCCGCCGCATCCCCTACAACACCGCCATGGAGACCTACGGCTCCGATAAGCCCGATCTGCGTATCGACCTGACCTGCAAAAACGTCAGCGAGTTGTTCGTCGCCAGCGAGTTCGAGGCCTTCAAGGGCCAGACCGTAAAGATGGTGCCCATCAGCGACTGCGCCCTGACCCGCAAGCAGGTGGAGAAGCTGCTGACCGACTGCGAGGTCCAGTCCGGCAGCAAGGCCTACTGGTTCAAGGTGGACGAAAACGGCCAGCTGGCCGGCGGCATCGCCAAGTTCGTCGCCCCGGTGGAGGCCGAGCTGGGCAAGATCATCGACCTGAAGCCGGGCACCCTGGTGCTGGCAACCGCAGGCCAGTACGCCACCAAGTCCGTGGGCGTGCTCATCAAGACCTTCGGCGCCGCCTGCGAAAACCACTTCGACAAGGAGCGCTATGAGTTCTGCTGGATCGTGGACTTCCCCATGTACGAGATCGGCGACGAGTCCGGCGAGCTGGAGTTCTGCCACAACCCCTTCTCCATGCCCAACGGCGGCATGGATATCCTGCTGAAAGCCGAGCGCGGCGAGATCGACCCGCTGGACATCTACGCCAACCAGTACGACCTGGTGTGCAACGGCGTGGAGCTCAGCTCCGGCGCCGTCCGTAACCACGACCCAGAGATCATGATCAAGGCCTTCGAGCTGGTGCGCCTGGGCGAGGAGGACGTGAAAAAGAAGTTCCCCGCCATGTACAACGCCTTCTGCTACGGTGCGCCTCCCCACGCGGGCATCGCCCCGGGCGTGGACCGCATGGTCATGCTGCTGGCAGGCGAAAGCTCCATCCGCGAGATCATCCCCTTCCCCATGAACAAGAACGCCCAGGATATCATGATGGGCGCGCCGTCCACCGTGGAGCAGAAGCAGCTGGATGAGCTGCACATCGCCATCGTGGGCGAGGTGGAGAAGGACGACTGATGGAGACCGTCAAGCTCTACTACGAAAACGCCTTTCTGCAGGACTTCACCGCCGTGGTGGAGTCCTGCGGGGCTGTGAAGGGCGGCTTTGCGGTGGTGCTGGACCGCACGGCCTTCTATCCCGAGGGCGGCGGACAGCCCGCCGACCACGGCACGCTGGGGGATGCCCGCGTGCTGGACGTACACGAGAAGGACGGCGTCGTCACCCACCTGTGCGACCGGGCGCTGCCTGTGGGCGCGGAGGTCAGCGGCCATATCGACTGGGCGCGGCGCTTCGACCATATGCAGCAGCACTCCGGCGAGCACATCGTCTCCGGTATGCTGTGCAGCGCCTTCCACTGCGACAACGTGGGCTTCCACCTGGGCGCGGATACCGTGACCATCGACTACAACGCCGACATCCCCTGGGAGCAAGTGCTGGACATCGAGCGCCGCGCCAACCGGTACATCTGGGAAAACCACCCCATCCACATCTGGTATCCCTCCCCGGAGGAGCTGGCCGTCCTGCCCTACCGCAGCAAAAAAGCCCTGGAGGGGCCTGTGCGCCTTACGGAGTTTCCCGGCGCGGACCTGTGCGCCTGCTGCGGCACCCATGTGGCCGCCAGCGGCCAGGTGGGCCTGGTGAAGTTCGTGGGCTGGCAGAAATTTCGGGACGGCGTGCGGCTGGAGCTGCTGTGCGGTCAGCGGGCGCTGGACCATCTCTCCGCCTGCTGGGAACAATCCCGCCAGATCGGTCAGGCGCTGTCGGTAAAGCCGGAGGCGTCCTTTGCCGCCGTGGAGCGGATGCAGTCCGAGCTGCTGGCCGCCAGGGAGCGCGCCGCCGGATTGGAAGCGCAGGTCTTCGCCCACACAGCGGCGGAATACGCCGGCAAGGGCGACACCGTGCTCATCACCGCGCCGCTGGAGGGCGACGGTGTCCGCCGCCTGTGCGACGCCGTGGCCCAGACGTGCGGCGGCCGCTGCGCCGTGTTCTCCGGAACAGACGGCACATACCGGTACGCGCTCATCCATGCCGGACAGGATATCCGGCCGCTGGTGAAGGACATGAACGAGACGCTGCATGGCCGCGGCGGCGGCCGGGATGGCTTCGCCCAGGGCAGCGCCGCCTGCACGGCGGAGGAGATCCGGGCCTTTTTCTCCCGCCGGTAAACTGCTTCGCTGCGCGAAATAATTTTGCGTTATTTCAACAAAAAACACCCCCGAAATGTGCAGAAAAAGCGCATTTCGGGGATTTCCTTTTATGGATATACATGATACAATAAGAGACACTGAATATTTCGCACAGAAAAGAGTGATACCTTGCCCGAAGAAAACAAGCTGGGCGTCATGCCCATTTCCAAGCTGATCTGGAATATGTCCCTGCCCATCATCGCGTCCATGCTGGTGCAGGCCCTGTACAACATTGTGGACAGCGTGTTCGTCAGCCGTGTCAGCGAGCAGGCGCTCACCGCCGTTTCGCTGGCCTTTCCCGCCCAGAACCTGATGATCGGTCTGGCCACCGGCACCGCCGTAGGCGTCAACGCCCTGATGGGCCGGGCACTGGGTGCCGGACAGCGTGAACGCGCCGACAAGGTCGCCAACCACGGCATACTGCTGGCGCTGGTGGGCTTCGTCATCTCCGCCCTTTTGGGTGCCACCTGCTCCGACCTGTTCTTCCGTTCACAGACCCAGATCGAGAACATCATCCGCATGGGCAACGACTACCTGCGGGTGGTGACCATCGGCTCGCTGGGTATGTTCTGCCAGATCATGTACGAACGGCTGCTCCAGGGCACCGGGCGGTCTATCCTCAGTATGTACACCCAGGGTCTGGGCGCCATCATCAACATCATTCTGGACCCCATTTTCATCTTTACCCTGAACATGGGCGTTACCGGCGCTGCCGTGGCCACCATCATCGGCCAGTTCTGCGGCTGCGCCCTGGCCATATACTTCAACCACAAGAAGAATACCGACATCACCCTGTCCATCAAGGGCTTCCGCCCGGACTTCCGGCTCATCGGCGAGATCTATGCCATCGGCCTGCCCAGCGTCATTATGATCGCCATCGGTTCGGTGATGACGTTCCTGATGAACAAGATCCTCATCACCTACCATGCCGCCCATGAAACGGCGGCCACCGCCTTCGGCGCGTACTTCAAGCTGAATTCCTTTATCTTCATGCCCGTCTTCGGCATGAACAACGGCGTGGTGCCCATCGTGGCCTATAACTACGGTGCCCGGAACCGCAAGCGCATGGTGGAGACCATCAAGCGCGGCGCGCTGTACGCCTCCATCATCATGGTCTTCGGCACCGTCCTCTTCTGGGTCATCCCCGGCCCTCTGCTGAAGATATTTGACGCCACCGACACCATGCTCTCCGTGGGCATACCCGCCCTGCGGATCATCTCCATCAGCTTCTGCATGGCCGGCGCGTGCATCGCCCTGGGCGCCTCCTTCCAGGCGCTGGGCAGATCCCTGTACTCCATGATCACCTCCATCGTCCGCCAGCTGGTGTTCCTGATCCCCATCGCCTATGTGCTGGCCCGGTACGGCGCCTCCGTGGGCAACAGCGACCTGGTGTGGTGGAGCTACCCCATCGCGGAGGTATTCTCCCTGACGCTGACGCTGTTCTTCTTCCGCCATCTGTACAAGACCGTCATCGCCCAGCTGCCCGAGGGCCGCGAATAAGAAAAGCGGAACTAAACCCCGCCGCGCTCCGTCTTAGTGGATAGAGGGCGGGCCCATCGCCCTCCCCGCCCCCGGGCGGCATATATACACAAACAAATAGAGACAGAAAAGGAGGCACGACCCCCATGAAGAAGTTTTTGGCATTTATCCTGGCCCTGGCCTGCGCCCTGTCGCTGATGGCCTGCGGCAAAAAGAACAACGACGACAAGCCCGACCCCGATCCCGCGCCGGCCCCCCAGCCCACCGTCACCACCGCCGAGTTCACCCACGGCTATGTGGACATGGCGCTGGACCTGCCTGAGGGCTGGAGTTGGGAGCAGGTGTCTGATAACGGCACCGACAAGACCGAGGGCATCCGCTTCTACAAGACCGATGACCCCACTGTCAGCTACACGCTGCTGTGCTGGACGGGAGGCTACGGCATCTGCGGCACCGGCGTCACCAGTGAGGAGATCACCCTTGCCAACGGCATGAAGGTCTGGCAGCACACGGAGGAGGACACGGAAAAGGGCACCATGGGCATGGCGGACATCTTTTTTGAGGACGTACCGGGCAGCTATGTGGCTTCCCCCTCCGAGACCATGACCACCGAGGTGTGGAACGCCAACCGCGATGCGCTGCTGTCCATTCTGGGCACCGCCCAGATCGGCCGCAAGAGCGTCAGCCAGCAGGCCGCCATCGACGCGGCCAAGGCCCAGTACACCGGCGCGTACGATCAGGTGTACGCCACCTATGACGTCACCTCCGGCGCGTGGACGGTGAGCTTCAGCAAGAGCGCCGCCGGCGCAAAGACCGACCGTCTGGTGGTGGACGCCGCCGGAAAGGTCATGGCCGCCGGAAAGTAACCGAAAACCGCCGAAAACCGCCGCAGCTGCGGCGGTTTTTGCTTTGTGTGCTTGACAACCACCCCGAAACGTGCTATTCTTTTCCTGATACAGGCGATGACGGGCGTGGCGGCCCTGAGCCGCGGGAGGAAATGCCCGCCGGAAGCCCCGTTACCGGCAGAAGAGTGTGGAAGTATCCAAATTCAGGTGGAACCACGGACTATGTTTAGTTCGCCCTGAGCCTTACCGGCTCAGGGCGTTTTTTTGTTGCCAAAACACTTCATATAGGAGGAACCTCACCATGAAAAACACCGAAAAGACGATGGACAAGATCGTCGCCCTCTGCAAAAACCGCGGCATCATCTTCGCCGGCAGCGAGATCTACGGCGGCCTGGCCAACACCTGGGACTACGGCCCCCTGGGCGTGGAGCTGAAGAACAACATCAAGAAGGCCTGGTGGAAGAAATTTGTCCAGGAGAACCCCTACAACGTGGGGCAGGACGCCGCCATCCTCATGAACCCCCAGACCTGGGTGGCCAGCGGCCATCTGGCCGGCTTCTCCGACCCCCTGATGGACTGCAAGGAGTGCAAGGAGCGCTTCCGCGCCGACAAACTCATCGAGGACTGGTGCCACGAGAACGGCTTTGAGCTCAGCAAGCCCATCGACGCCTTCTCCCAGCAGGAGATGAAGGACTTTGTGGAGGAGCACAACCTCCCCTGCCCCTCCTGCGGCAAGCACAACTTCACCGATATCCGCCAGTTCAACCTGATGTTCAAGACGTTCCAGGGCGTCACCGAGGACGCCAAGAACACCGTCTATCTCCGTCCCGAGACGGCCCAGGGCATCTTCACCAACTTTGTGAACACCCAGCGCACCACCCGCCGCAAGCTGCCCTTCGGCGTCTGCCAGATCGGCAAGTCCTTCCGCAACGAGATCACCCCGGGCAACTTCATCTTCCGCGTCCGCGAGTTCGAGCAGATGGAGCTGGAGTTCTTCTGCAAGCCCGGCACCGACCTGGAGTGGTTCAACTACTGGCGCACCTTCTGCCACAACTGGCTGCTGGGCATCGGATTGAAGGACGAGAACCTCCGCCTGCGTGACCACGACCCCGAGGAGCTGTGCTTCTACTCCAAGGCCACCACGGACTTCGAGTTTCTGTTCCCCTTCGGCTGGGGCGAGCTGTGGGGCGTGGCGGACCGTACCGACTACGACCTGACCCAGCACCAGACCGTGTCCGGCAAGGACCTGACCTACTTCGACCCCGAGACCAACGAGCGCTACATCCCCTACGTGGTCGAGCCGTCCCTGGGCGTGGAGCGCAGCGTCCTGGCCGTGCTGGTGGACGCCTACGACGAGGAGGTCGTGGACGCGGAGAAGAACGACGTCCGCGTGGTGCTGCACCTGCACCCGGCCCTGGCGCCCTACAAGGCCGCCATCCTGCCCCTGAGCAAGAAGCTCTCCGAGCCCGCCCGCAAGATCTACGAGGACCTGTCCAAGGAGTGGATGCTGGACTTCGACGAGACCGGCTCCATCGGCAAGCGCTACCGCCGCGAGGACGAGGTGGGCACGCCCTTCTGCATCACCGTGGACTTCGACACCGTGGGCGATGCCGAGCACGCCGGCGACAACTGCGTCACCGTCCGCGAGCGCGACACCATGGAGCAGGTGCGTATTCCCATCAGCGAGCTGAAGGCATACCTGGCCGAGAAGCTGGCCTATTAAGCGTAAAAAAAGAAAGCCCCGCGGGGCTTTCTTTTTTGCTCACATATCCACGATCTGCAATTCGCTCTCGTCCACCTTCTGCATGTCCTTCTTGTTCATCATGTCGTACATACAGGGCACCACGAACAGCGTCATCAGCGTGGCGTACAGCAGTCCGCCGATACAGACCACGGCGATGGGCTGCATCAGCGCCGTGCCGGCGTTTTTCGCCGTGGCGGTGACGATCAGGCCCAAAATCGTGGTCAGACTGGTCATCAGGATCGGCCGCAGGCGGGTCACGCCCGCGTCGATGATCGCCTCCCGGCGCTCCATGCCGGACAGCCGCTGCTGGTTGATGTAATCCACCAGCACGATACCGTTGTTGACGATGATGCCCACCAGCATCACAAAGCCGATCAGGCTGATGACAGATACCTCGATCCCCGCGATCAGCAGGGCCAGGAAGCCGCCGGTAAAGGCCAGCGGGATGGTAAACATGACGATGAACGGGGATTTCAGCGACTGGAACTGTGCCACCATGATGAAGTACACCAGCACCACGCCCAGCAGCAGCATCAGCAGCAGCTGGCTCATGGCCTCCATGATCTGCTCGTTCTCTCCGTTGAATTCCGCGGTGACGCCCTCCGGCAGCGTCAGACCGCTGACGGCCTGCTGCGCCGCGGAGGTCACGTGGGTGACGTTGTAGCCATCGGCGATGGCGGCGGTCACGGTAACGCACCGGCGCTGCTGGTCACGGGAGATGGTGTTCATGGACACCGTCTCCGTCACGGTGGCCACATCGCCCAGCTTGAAGGTCTTGTCCTCCTCGCTGTCTCCAGTCAGCTGCCCTGCGGCGCTGCTGCCGGTCATGCCTGAGGCGCTGCCAGTCATGGCGGAGGACGCGCTGCTCTCCGCCGACAACTCCAGCTCCAGCAGGTTCTCCCGCTTGAGGACGCTGCCCTCCGCCGCGTCCACGGTCAGGTCCATATCCTCGCTGTCCAGCGTCACATCAGAGACGCTGGCGCTGCTCTGCAGCGCCGCGGCGATCTGCATATACACCTGGGCCACGGTCAGACCCTTCTCCGCCGCCGCCTTCCGGTCGATGGTCACCTGCAATGCCGGGGCCGAGGCGTCCAGCCCGTCGCTGACCTCGCCGACGCCCTCCACCTGCTCCAGCCGCCGGGCGATGGTCCGGGCGCTGCTCTGCAGGTCCGCCATATCGCTGCCGAACACCTGCAGCGACACGCCGCTGCCGGTCATATAGCTCATCATACCGCTCATCACGCCGCTGGCCGTCACCTCACAGGGCAGGTCGGCACACAGCGTCTCGATCTCCTTCCCCGCCACAGAGCCGAAGGTCCCCTCCGGCATGGTGATGTAGCCCTCCACGTCATAGCTGCCGCCGGAGGTGCCGCCCATGGCACCGCCCATGTTCAGGCCGCCCATGGTGCCGCCGCCCATCATAAAGCCGGCGTCCTGCACGTCGTCCACAGTCATCACCCGCTCCAGCACCTCGTCGGCCAGCCGTACCGCCTCCTCGCGGGAGGTGTCCTCCGGCATGGTGATGGTCAGGGACAGGTTGTTCATATCCATCTCCGGCATAAAGGTAAAGCCGCGGCGCAGGCACGCGCCGGCACTGGTCACCAGCAGCACCAGCGACAGCAGCAGCACGCCGGCCTTGTGGTCCAGCGAAAAAGCGATGGCCTTCCGATAGGCGGGATAGACCTTGTCCAGCAGGCCCGGCTTCTGCACCATGGGCCGGCGCAGCATACCGCTGGCCATCGCCGGCACCAGTGTCAGCGCCACCAGCAGGCTGGCCAGCAGCGAGTAGGTGATGGTCAGCGCCAGGTCGGTGAACAGCTGGCGGGTCAGGCCCTCTACGAACACGATGGGCGCGAACACGCACACGGTGGTCAGGGTAGAGGCCGTCACCGCGCCCAGCACCTGGCCCGCGCCGGACACCGCCGCCTGAATGATGGTGGCGCCCTTGGCCCGCAGGCGGTAGATATTCTCAATGACCACCACGGAGTTATCCACCAGCATACCCACCGCCACGGCCAGACCGCTCAGGGAGATCATGTTGATGGTCACACCGGTGAAGTACATAAGTACGATGGCAAAGATCACGCTGACGGGGATAGACACCAGCGTGATGACCGTGGGCCGCCAATCCCGCAGGAACAGGTACAGAATGACCACGGAGAACAGCGCGCCCCACAGCAGCGACGAGGTGATGGTCTCCACGATCAGGTAGATATAGTCGCCCTGGTCCATCAGCGGCGCGAAGGACAATCCCTCGTACTGGCCCTCCAGCTCCTCGAACCGTGCGCTGATGTTATTGGACACCTCCGCCGTGGCGTAGTTGGACTGCTTGGTAAAGGTGATGAGAATGCCGTTGTCGCCGTTGACCTTGGTGTACAGCTCCCCGGCGTTGTCCGTGACCACCACGGTGGCGATGTCGCCCAGTGTCACCGGCTCGATGCCGTCCATGCCCAGGTCCAGCAGCACCATATCCTCCAGCTCCTGGCGGGAGGACACGTTCTCGCCCACGGATACCATGTATTTCACGCCGCTGTCGTCCTCAATGTACCCGGCAGGCATGGCGAAATTCTGTGCCGTCAGCAGCTGGCTGACGGCGGAGATGGACAGCATACCGCCCACGTCCGTCTGGTCGGCGATGGACTTGTACGCCTCGTTGATCTGGTCCATGCCGGCCTCGATCTGGGTCATGGCCTCATCCAGCTGTATCTGCGCCTGCGTCAGCTGGGTAATGCCGTCGATCAGGGAGAGCGTCATGTTATAGACCTCACTGGTGACCTCCCGCTTCAGCTCGCCGCTTTCCAGATCCTGCATCAGCTTATCCAGCGTCGCGTTCAGCCGTTCCAGCGTCTTTTTCAGCTGCTCCAGCTCCTTCTGCCCGGGCACGGTGATGGGCGGCTTACCGGGATCCGGATCCGGGTCTGGCCCCGGGATCTGGCCCCAGGCCTCCTTCAGATATTCGTACAGCTTATCCACCGCCGCGCCCGCCTTGGCCGCCGCGCCGGCGGCAATGGCCTCCTTGGCCTCATCCAGCTGTGCCTGCCCCTTTTCCACCTGGTCCTTGGCCTTCTGCAGATCCAGCTTCGTCTTGTTCAGTTCGGTACGCACCGCATCCGCCAGCTTCTCCGACAGGGCGTCCAGCTTGGCCTCGTCCAGGATCACATGGGCCTCCCGGGTCACGGCGCCGCTGACCGAAATGCTGGCCACGCCGGACACGCCCTCCAGCTTGGGGGACAGCTCTCCGGTGACGAAATCGCTGAGCGCGTACACGTCCATGTCCTCCCGGGACACGGCGGCCACCATCACCGGCAGCATGGAGGGATTGATCTTCAGCACATAGGGGGCGGAGACGGTTTCGTCCCAACTGCCCTGCAATACGGAGATCTTCTGCTGGATGTCCACACTGATGGTATCCATATTGGCGCCGTCCTCAAACTCCAGCGTGACCATGGATACGCTGTCCTGGCTGGTGGAGGTGACGGTCTTGATCTTATCCAGCGTAGCCATGGCCTGCTCCACCGGCCTGGTGATGGACTGCTCAATGGACTCCGGGCTGGCGCCGGGATCAGAAGTGACGATGATGACATAGGGAAAGTCCATGTTGGGCAGCAGATCCGGTGTCATTTTCAGATACGCCACCACGCCCAGCACGATAATGCCCAGCACCGTCACAAAGATCGTCAGCGGTTTTTTCACGCTGAAGCCGGCCATATCCGTCCCTCCTTTTTCCGCCTGCAGCGCCCACGCACCCAGGGTAAAACTGTAATAATGTGTAAGTGTACCATCCCCGACGCCGACTTGCAAGCGGGACGGCGCAGAATTCACGAAAGCGTTACAAATACAGGATTTTTTCGGGAAAATAGTTCGGAGTTCGTAGTATTCTTTGCGCCGTCTTTACGCGTCCGGACGATGAAAAACGCGGACGCACCTGCGTCCGCGTTTTTCGCAAATAAGAAAGAGAAAAGGGAAGAAAACAGCAAAATCAGCCGGTGCCCCGTTACAGCAGCGTGCACAGCAGGCGCAGCTCGGTGGCCAGCCACACCGGCATCAGCATGGCGGTGACACGGCATACGGGGTTGATGTTCCCCGTCAGCAGGCACACCAGCGTGAACGCCAGAATAACCGCGATCACAACAGCGGCGATCACCTTTGCCGGGGAAGTCTTGGTTTTCGTGTTTGTCATAGGGAACAACTCCTTTCTGTATTGTGGCCAAATCATACCATAAAGGTTGGTGCTTGTAAAATTGATTATTCTACAGTATAATATAGGCATAAACTATAATTTGGAGAGTCGCCTATGACCAACCAGGATATCGAGACCTTTTTCGCCGTGCTGGACCACGGCACCATGACCGCCGCTGCCGAGGCGCTGTACATCACCCAGCCGTCCCTGTCCGCCCGGCTGAAGGCACTGGAGGACCAGGTGGGCGCGCCCCTGTTCCACCGCGGCAAGGGCCAGCGCCGCATCACCCTGACGGATGCGGGCCAACACTTCCTGCCTCTGGCCCGCCGGTGGCAGAACCTGCTTTCGGAGACGCAGACCTTCGCCGCCGCGGAAAAGCGGGAGTTCCTCCACGTCATCGCCGCCTACACCGCCAACCAGTATATCCTGCCGCCGGTGTACCAGCGCTTTCTGGAGCGCGAGCTGCCGGTGAACCTGTGGGTGGAGTCCATGCGGACGGACCAGGCGGTGTCCGCCGTAGCCCGGGGCGACGCGGACATGGCCATCGTGGACGGCGCATTGCACTACGATCTGCAGATCGAAGCCAAACCCCTGTTCCGCGAGGGCTTCTTCCTGGTGGTGCCCAAAACGGTGGCACTGACGGAACCGGTAGAGGCCACCACCCTGCACGTGCAGGACGAGATACTCATCTACGGCCAGCCGGAGATACTGCAATGGCACGACTACTGGTACGGCGTGGATGCCCGCCCCCTGCTGTACACCGACACGCCCCAGCTGGCCGAGACCCTGCCCGCCTGCGGCAAGCGCTGGAGCATCATCCCCGCCGGCGCCACCGAGCCCTATCTGCGGATGTTCAGCAACGTGCAGGTGCTGCGCCTGGCCCACCCGCCGGCGGAGCGCACCTTCTACCTGGTCACACCCAAGGGCCGCGCCCTCTCCGCCGCCGCGGAGACACTGCTGGAGGACCTGCGGGTGCAGATACAGGATCTGGAGGGCATCACCTGGTATTGAGCAGCGAAAGAGACACACCCTTCGGTGTGTCTCTTTCTGTCGTTTTGTGTCGCATTCTGTCCTATCCCCGCCGCAGCTGGCCCCGGATCAGCCGCGTCACCGCGTCTGCCAGCCACCCGATGGCCGGCAGGCGCTCCATGGCCTGTCCGTAGATGCGCCGGGCGTCCGGCACCTCCCGGTCGCTTCCGGTGAACAGACACACCGGCAGCACGCCCCGCAGCCGCAGGGCCGCGGCCTCCGCCGCCGTGTCGTCCACGCCGCGCTTCCCAGTGTAGGCCCATCCGCCCAGGCCGTTGGGTATCCGCTGGTCGTCGTTGGGACTGGCGTCCGAGAGCACCAGCAGCAGCGACTGCTCGCTGCGCCGCTGCCGCAGCAGCCAGCCCATGGCCCGCAGGGCCAGCCCGTCCCGGTTCCACCCCGCGGCCACATAGTCGAATACCCCCTCGTTCTGCTCCGGATGGTCATAGTCCCGCAGCACCCGCAGCACCGTGCAGCCGCTGACGGAGCAGAACGCCGTCACCCGCACGGGGATGCGGCACCGGCTCAGGCTCTCCGCGATAAGATACGCCTGTGTGGCCAGCTTCTCCTGCTGCCGGTTCTGCGAGGCCGAGCCGTCCAGCAGCAGGTCCACGGACAGCTCTCCCGGCTCCTGCGGCGACCGGCGGGAGAACACCCGCTCGTCCCCCAGCGCCCCGGCGCGCCAGGCCAGCTCCGGCCGCAGCCTCCCGGCGCGGCCCGTACCGCCCTCGTCCTCCGCCCGCAGCAGCAGCGTGTTCTGCAGCTTCTGCGTCAGCTGTGCGATGGCCAGCTTGTTTTCCACCAGATGCTCCCGGTAATACGCCCGGTTCTTCTCCCGCTGCTGCCGGAAGTGGGCCGCGTCCCAGGCCGCCTCCGGCGCGGGCGCGCGGCCCACCGGTTCGCCGCGGGTAAAGTGCAGCCGGCAGTTCTTGTGCACGCCGGTGCACAGGGCGCGCTCCGCCTCACTGAGCTGCCCCGGCGTCAGCATGGACGCGCCGAAGCAGTCCTCCACATACCGCCGCAGGATCGGCTCCGGCGTCCGGCCCTGCAAAAAGCTGAACAGCGTCTGCTTCTGCAAGCCGCCGCTGCCGCCGGGCGCGTCATGTGACAGCGCCCGCAGGGCGTTGGGCCGCACAAAGTGCACGCCGCCGCTTTTGTCCCGCTTTCGGCCTACCCACGCCGCCCACTGGCGGTCGTCGGCGGCCCGGCGTGCGCGGCGGAACCAGGTGTACAGCACGCGCTCCGTCCGCTGGATCAGCCGCGCCTCCGTGCTGTCCCCCGGCGCGGCCAGCTCGTCCAGCAACGGCGACAGGGCCGGGTCCTCCGGCTGTCCCAGCACGCGGCAGGCCCAGGCCCGGCGCACGGCGCCCCCGTTCATGCCCTCGGCCACCGGCGTCTGCGCCAGCAGCCGGCGGGCATAGTCCCGCCGCAGCGCCGGCAGCAGCGGCCGTTCTGCCGCGCCGCGGGCGAACACCGCCCCCTCCAGCACCAGGAAGAATATGTCCGTGTACAGTGCCTCCTGCGCCGACCGGTGAAACTCGTTCAGCAGCGGCCGGAACCGGTCAAAGTCGTAATACCGGCAGGCCAGGCCCAGCACCGTATTGCCGTACAGCTCGGCATCCCCCGCCCGGTCGAAGGTCAGCAGCTCCGGCTTGCGGGCATAGTCCCCCCAGCCGTTCCACACCTGATTTTCCGCCCGGCGCGTCTCTCTGTCCTGTCTGTCCATATCAGTCGAACAGCTTGTCCCGGGTGGCGTCCCTGGGCAGGCGCGCCCACACCGCGTCCGCCACCAGCTGGCGCTCAAAGGGCTCAAAGGCCTTGTTGATGATGCCCAGGTCCAGCGCCTGCCCGGAGGGTATCCCCTTCTCGATCAGGTGCAGGGCCGCCAGCAGTCCCCGCAGGTCCAGCGCCTTGGTGGATATCTCACCGCTGTCGCACTTGGTCCGCAGGTCCCGGAACAGCGCCGTCAGCTGCTCGGCCCACTCCCGCTTCAGGGTGGGGAAGCTGCGCCGCAGCAGCTTCTGCAGATTCTCGTCGGAGATCACCGGCATATCCACCACCACGAACCGGCTCACCAGCGCCTCGTTCAGCTCACGGGTGCCGGCGTAGCCGTAGTTCATGGTGCCGATAAACCGCGCCGCGTCGTCCAGCTGTATGCGCTCATACCCCGGCACGTCGATGACGCGCCGGTGGTCCAGCGTGGCGTGCAGCACGGCCAGCGCCTCGTTCTTGGCCATGTTCACCTCGTCCAGCACGCCGAAGCCGCCCAGCCGCGCGCAGGCGCACACCGGTCCCTCCCGGAACACCACCTGCCCGTCCTTCAGCGTGTCCGCGCCGATCAGGGCCGCCGCGTCCACGTTCACATACATGGACACGTCCCACACCGGCCGTCCGAACAGCGCCGCCAGGTCCTCCGCCAGCACGTTCTTTCCGGTGGCCTTCGGCCCCGCCAGCAGCAGGTGCTCGCCGCACAGCAGTGCCGCCGCCGCGCTCTCCCATACCTCCCTGCCGTAGTAGAGATACTTCGGCACGGGCACGCGCTCCTGCGCCTCCGGCGTCAGGGGGTGGGCCTCCCGGAAGCGGCGTACCTCGTCCAGCAGGCCGCTGTCCACGCCCTCGTCCCGCAATTCCTTCCAAATATCCATAGACTCGCCTCATTTCATCTCCGGATGATGCCAAATTATACTCCCGCCGCCCGCTAAGTGTCCGTTAAGGATGTGCGGTCCGTTCCCTTTGTCATATCCGCCCGCGTTCCGCCATATAGATAGAGCACAACGGCATGGGAGTGTTGCGTTATGCGAGACGATCTGGAGCAGCGGGCCAAAGAGCTGGCCCTGTACATGATAGAGAACCGGACCACCGTCCGCGCCGCCGCCAAGAAATTCGGCGTCAGCAAATCCACCGTACACAAGGACCTGTCCGAGCGTCTGGCCCTGTGCGACCGGGCGCTGTACACACAGGTAAAGGCCATACTGGACGAAAACCGTTCCCAGCGGCACATCCGCGGCGGAATGGCCACGCGCCGCAAGTATAAGGGGATATGAAAAAAGGGACGGCGCCGCCGTCCCTTTTCCCGTATAAACCAAAACGGACACCCTTGCGGATGTCCGTTGCGTTTGGTCATTAGCCAATGTTGTTCAGCTTCAGCGTCAGCGCGCTCTTCTTGTGGGCCGCGTTGTTCTTGTGCAGCAGACCCTTTGCAGCAGCCTTGTCGATCGCCTTGACCGCCACCTTGTAAGTGCCCTCGGCCTCGGTGCGATTGCCTTCAACGGCAGCAGCCTCGAACTTCTTGATAGCAGTCTTCAGTGCGGACTTATTGGCTTTGTTGCGAGCATTTCTCGTCTCTGCCACCAGAACACGCTTCTTAGCAGACTTGATATTCGGCAAACCAAACACCTCCCCGACTTGAATTTTTTGTGCAGCGAAAATATACACTTCCACGCAGGATGATATTTTAGCATCTTTGCCTGAAAAATGCAAGACTTTTTTGCAATTTCCGCGGCAGTTTTTGTATAAAAGCGATTTCACCGGCCATGCTACCCAAAAGCCACAATATTTTGTGTTCAGAAGGGAGCGTTGACCACTACTATGAACCTCTCGCGTACCGATCTGGCCGTGGAAACAGCGGAGGCGCTGCCCACCGGCCGGGATATGTTTGCCCCCGGCACCGGCGTCACCAAGTCCGAATGCCTGCTGTGCGGCTGTCCCGTCACCCGCATCCATGTCCATACCCCGGCGGGCGCCCGGGCCATCGGCAAGCCCGAGGGCCGCTATATCACCATCGACCTGCGCCCCGCCCTGTCCCGTCAGGAGGCGCTGACCGGTCGGGCCGCCCTCTGTCTGTGCCGCGAGCTCCGCGCCCTGCTGCCGCCGCCATCGGACGGCCCCGCCCTGGTGGTGGGCCTGGGCAACGACGCCATGACCCCCGACGCCGTGGGGGCGGCGGCGCTGGAGCACCTGCTGGTCACGCGGCACATGGTCCGTTCCATGCCCCGGCAGTTCGGCGCGCTGACGCCGGTGGCGGCCCTGGCCACCGGCGTGCTGGCCCGCACGGGGGTGGAGACGCTGGAGCTGATCCGCGGCGCGGCGGACCGCCTGCACCCCTCGGTGGTCATCGCCATCGACGCGCTGGCCGCCCGCAGCCGTCACCGGCTGTGCGCCACCGTGCAGCTGGGGGACACGGGCCTGATCCCCGGCAGCGGCGTAGGCAATCACCGCAAGGCGGTCAACGCCCGGACGCTGGGCGTGCCGGTCATCGCCCTGGGCGTCCCCACGGTCATCGATGGCGCGGCCCTCTGCGGCGACGAGGACGCCCCGCCCACCGGACTGTTCGTCACGCCCCAGGATATCGACCGCCGCGTCCGTGAGCTGGGCCGGCTCATCGGCTATGGCGTCACCCTGGCGCTCCAGCCCGGCCTGACGCCGGAGGATGCAGCGGCCCTGCTGGGATAGCCCTTGCAAAATCCTCCCCGACGCGGTACAATAGGACATCAAAACTTCGGAACGGGAGGTATCGCACATGGAATTCAACCCCCAGATACAGCTGGCCGGCCTGCTGGAGTGGATGGCCGAGCAGATGAATGCCTGCCACGGCAAGACCGCCGTCATCGGCATCTCCGGCGGCAAGGACAGCTCCACCGTGGCCGCCCTGGCCGTGGCCGCCTATGGCCGCGAAAACGTCCTCGGCGTCCTCATGCCCGACGGCGTCCAGCCGGACATCGACTACTCCCAGGCACTGGTGGAGCACCTGGACCTGCCCCACACCACCATCAACATCCACGACGCTGTTCAGGGCGTGCTGAACGAGATGGAGAAGGCGGGCCTGACCCCCAGCCGCCAGACGAAGGTCAATCTGCCCAGCCGCGTCCGCATGGCCACCCTGTATGCCGTGGCCCAGTCCGTAGAGGGCGGCATCGTCATCAACACCAGCAACCTCAGCGAGGACTGGGTGGGCTACTGCACCATCTACGGCGACAGCGCCGGCGCCTTCTCCCCCCTGGGGATGTACACCACCGAGGAGGTCGTCGCCCTGGGCCGTCAGCTTGGCCTGCCGGAGAAGTTCCTCATCAAGCCGCCGTCCGACGGCCTCACCGGCCTGACCGACGAGGACAATCTGGGCTTCCCCTATCACGCGGTGAACGAGTACGTCCGCCGCGGCGTGGTGGACCCGGCCATCAAGGAGCGCATCGACGCCCTGCATCGTGCCAGCCGCTTCAAATTCCAGACCCTTCCGGTCTACCACAACGGCCTGCCCATGGCGCTGACCGACGAGACCGATTATTATAACTGAGCCCCGTTTCCTTTTGTGCGCCTTTTTTCTCTCCGCCTTTTGAGAACACAAGGCTCCGGAGCCTTCCGGAACACAAAGGCACACCATGACTGCCTCAAACGTATAAAAAAGAGCGCATAAGCAGCACATGCAGAGGACGATCAGGTAAACGCTGCGTAAACCAAAAAGCAAGCAAACATACGTTGCCGAAAGCGAAAAAAAAAGCAGAAACACCCCGGCCTAATGGCCGGGGTGTTTCCGTGTGTTTGTGTTAGGAGAGAGAGAAAATCACATCAGGAAGTGTTGTTCCTTTGGATGATGCTATAATACCCTCTAATTTTGGCCGAATCTTGAAGCGGCCATGAACAATTTGTGAATTCTGCCTTTTACGCCGCGTTTTTTCCACAGCAGACAGCGCATTTCACTGAAACTTTCTGCTCTCGGCCACAGCCATCTGGTCGCAGCGGTTATTTTTTTCGTTCTCCGCGTGGCCCTTCACCCAGTGGCAGCGCACCTCGTGGATATCGGTCAGCGCCAGCAGCTGCTCCCACAGGTCCGGGTTCAGCGCCGGCTTTTTGTCGCTTTTCACCCAGCCCCGCTGCTGCCAGCTTCTGGCCCAGCCCTTTTTCAGCGCGTCGATGACGTACTTGCTGTCGCTGTACAGCTCCACCACGCACGGCTCCTTCAAAAGCCGCAGCGCCTCGATGACGGCGGTCAGCTCCATGCGGTTGTTGGTGGTCTGGGCCGCGCCGCCGGAGAGCGCCTTCTCCGCACCCTTGTAGCTGAGTATCGCCCCCCAGCCGCCCGGACCCGGGTTGCCGCTGCAGGCCCCGTCGGTGTAGATCGTAACGGTTCTCATATATCCTTCCTTCACTCCACCCCAACGACCCGCACCGTTCCGTCCTGCACGGTAAAGCGCACGTTCTTTCCTGCGTAAGCCATGCCGTACACGCGGTCGGGGTCGTCCTGATACCGGGGCCGCGGGTCGGCGGCCAGGGCGCTCAGCAGCCCGTGGCGCTGTCCGCTGTCAAACTGCGCCAGCAGCTCCGGGGGAAAGTCCACCGTCAGCACCGCGCCGGCATCGCCGCCGGTAAAGCCGCCGGCGGCGTCGGGATAGCTGTCCGCGTAGGCCAGATAGGGCTTGATGTCTACGATGGGCGTTCCGCTGACCATATCCGCGCCGCGGACATACAGCACCGGACCCTCCGGCTCGTCCAAGGCCACGCGCTCCAGCTCCACGGCGGAGAGCCCCAGGCCGTTGGGCCGGAAGGGCGAACGGGTGGCGAACACGCCCACGCGCTCATTTCCGCCCAGCCGGGGCGGCCGCACCGTGGGCGACCAACCCTGCCGCAGCGCCCGGTCAAACTGCCAGATGAGCCAGATGTGTGAAAAGCCCTCCAGGCCCCGCACCGCATCCACGTCCCGGAAGGGCTTTTCGAACACGATGCGTCCGGGGCTGTCGGCAATGCCGCTTTGCCGCGGCACGCCGAACTTCTCCGCAAAGGGCGTCTCTATCCGCGCAATGATGTCCAGCCCGGAGCCGTTCACAGCGGGGCCTCCTCCGACGCGGGCTGCTCCTTCTCCTCGGGATCGGCCAGAGCCAGCGAGATGACCCGGTCGCCCTCCTCCTTGAAGCGCATAACGATGACGCCCTGGGTGGCACGTCCCGCCACGCGGATATTTTCCACAGGTGTGCGGATCAGGATGCCCGCCGCCGTTACCAGCAGCAGGTCCTCCGTGCCATCCACCACCTTCATGCCCACCACCGGGCCGGTCTTGTCCGTGACCATATAGTTGCGGATACCCATGCCGCCGCGGTTGGTAATGCGGTACTCCTCAATAGGCGTCCGCTTGCCGTAGCCGTTCTCGGTGATGGACAGCACGGTCTTGTCCGCGTCGGCGCGGGCAGCCCCAATGACATAGTCGCCCTCCCGCAGGCGAATGCCCCGGACGCCCACGGCCGTGCGGCCCATGGCGCGCACATCCGTCTCGTCGAAGCACACCGCCTGGCCGTCGTGGGTGGCGATAAGCATACGGTCATGGCCCCGCGTCTCCGTCACGGAGATCAGCTGGTCGCCTTCGTCCAGCGTCAAGGCGCGGATGCCGTTGTTCCGCAGGTTCTTCAGGGCGCTGACCTCCAGACGCTTCACCGTGCCGTTCCGGGTGGTCATGAACAGGTACAGCTCCTCGTCTCCCGTCTCGCGGAAGTGGAGCATGGCCTGTACGCGCTCGCCCGTCTCCACCTGAATAATGTTGACGATGTTCACGCCCTTGGCTGCCTTGCCGCTCTCGGGGATCTGATAGCCCTTCTTGCGGTAGACCTTGCCGGTGTCGGTAAAGAACAGGATATAGTCGTGGGTAGACGCGGTGAACACGTCCACTACGGTGTCCTCCTCACGGGTGGTGATGCCCTTCTTGCCCATGCCGCCCTTACTCTGAGCGGCGTATTCGCTGACCGGCGTGCGCTTGATGTAGCCGTTCTCCGTCAGGGTAAAGACGCACTGCTCCTCCTCGATCAGGTCCTCGATGTCCAGCTCGTCCTCCACGTCCTGTATCTCGGTCTTGCGGTCGTCGCCGAACTTGTCGGCAATGGCGGTCAGCTCCTCCTTGAGGATGGACTTCACCAGTCCCTCGTCGCTGAGGATACGCAGGAAGTAGGCGATCTTCTCCTCCAGTTCCTTGTACTCGGTCTGGAGCTTCTCCCGGTCAAGACCCTGCAGCGCCTTCAGGCGCATATCCAGAATGGCCTGGGCCTGCACGTCGTCCAGCCCGAAGCGCTGCATCAGGTTCTCCTTGGCGTTGTCGTAGCTGCTGCGGATGATCTTGATGACCTCGTCGATGTTGTCCTGGGCGATGAGCAGGCCCTCCAGCAGGTGGGCGCGCTCCTGGGCCTTTTTCAGGTCGAAGCGGGTCCGGCGGATGATGATCTCCTCCTGGAATTTCAGGTACTCGTCGATGATGTGCCGCAGAGACAGTATTTTCGGCTGCCGCTGGTTTTCCACAAGCGCCAGCATATTGATGGCAAAGGTGGTCTGGAGCTGGGTCTGGGCGAACAGGCGGTTCAGCACTACCTGGGGATTGGCATCGCGCTTGAGCTCGATCACGATACGCATACCGTTGCGGTCGGACTCGTCCCGGATGTCGGAGATCCCCTCCAGGCGCTTGTCCTCCACCTGATCGGCGATGGCCTTGATGAGCATCCTCTTGTTCACCTGATAGGGCAGCTCCGTGATGATGATGCGGGTGCGGCCGTTGTTGAACTCCTCAAACTCATGCCGGGCACGGACCATGAGCCTGCCCCGGCCGGTGGCGTAGGCGGCGCGGATGCCGCTGCGGCCCATGATGATGCCGCGGGTAGGGAAGTCGGGTCCCTTCACATGCTCCATCAGGTCGCTGAGGGTGGCATCCGGGTTATCCAGCACGCAGATGCACGCGCCGATGACCTCCCGCAGGTTGTGGGGCGGGATGTTGGTGGCCATGCCCACGGCGATACCGCTGGAGCCGTTCACCAGCAGATTGGGGAACCGGCAGGGCAGCACACGTGGCTCCTTCCGGCTCTCATCGAAGTTGGGGTCCCAGTCCACCGTGTCCTTTTCGATGTCGCGGAGCATCTCGTTGGAGATCTTGCTGAGACGGGCTTCGGTGTATCGGTAGGCGGCCGGGGGGTCGCCATCCACGGAGCCGAAGTTGCCGTGGCCGTCCACCAGCATATAGCGCATGGAGAAATCCTGCGCCAGACGCACCAGCGCGTCGTACACGGAGGCGTCGCCGTGGGGGTGATACCGGCCCAGCACATCGCCCACGCAGGTGGCGGATTTCTTGAAGGGCTTGTCGCTGGTCAGGTTATCCTCGTACATGGCGTACAGGATACGCCGGTGCACGGGCTTCAGGCCGTCCCGCACGTCAGGTAGCGCACGGCCTACGATAACGGACATGGCGTATTCGATATAGGAGTTCTCCATCTCCGGCACCAGCGGGGACTCTACGATATGCTGGTCGGGAAAGCGTATTTCTTCCGGGTCGTATTGGGGCTTTTTGCTCATACTGACACGACCTCCTTAATAATCCAGATTTACCGCGTACTTGGCGCGCTGCTCGATAAACTCCTTACGCGGCTCCACCTTCTCGCCCATGAGGACGGTGAACGTGGCATCGGCCTTCACCGCGTCATCCAGCGTGATGCGCCGTAGGGTACGGGTGGTGGGATCCATGGTGGTCTCCCACAGCTCGTGGGCGTCCATCTCGCCCAGACCCTTAAACCGGCTGATGTTGATGGTCACATTGGGGTTGCCGCCGCGCATCTCCGCGGAGATGCGGTCCCGCTCCTCGTCGGAGTAGGCCACCCGGGAGGTCTTGCCACGGGTCAGCTTATAGAGCGGCGGCACGGCGGAGTAGACATAGCCCTCCTCAATGAGGGGCCGCATATACCGGAAGAAGAAGGTCAGCAGCAAGGTGCGGATATGGGCGCCGTCCACATCGGCATCGGCCATGATGATGATCTTGTGATAGCGCAGCTTGTTCTCGTCGAACTCCTCGCCGATACCGGCGCCCAGCGCGATGATGACGGGCTGGAGCTTGTCGTTGCCGTAGACCTTGTCCACCCGGGCCTTCTCCACGTTGAGCATCTTGCCCCACAGCGGCAGGATGGCCTGGAACCGGCTGTCCCGTCCCGCCGTGGCGGAGCCGCCTGCGGAGTCGCCCTCCACGATGTACAGCTCTGTCAGCTCGGGGTTGTTCTCGTTGCAGTCCCGCAGCTTGTCCGGCATGGCCGCGCCGCCCAGCACCGTCTTGCGCCGGATGGACTCCCGCGCCTTCCGCGCCGCCTCGCGGGCGCGGTTGGCGGTCATAGCCTTATCCAGAATGGTGCGGGCCACCACGGGATGCTCCTCCAGATACACCGCCAGCTGGTCGTTGACGATGCTGTCCACCAGCGTGCGGATGTGGGCGTTGCCCAGCTTGGCCTTGGTCTGGCCCTCAAACTGGGCCTCCGTCAGCTTCACGGATATCACCGCCGTGATGCCCTCGCGCACGTCCTCGCCGGAGACCTTGTCTCCCTCCTTGATCATGCCGTATTTCAGGCCGTAGGCATTCAGTACGCGGGTCAAGGCCGCCTTGAAGCCCGTCTCGTGCATGCCGCCTTCCGGCGTATGGATATCGTTGGCGAAGGACACCAGCGTCTCGTTGTAGCCGTCGTTATACTGGATGGCGATCTCCGCCGTGCTGTCGCCCTTGGCGCCGGAGAGATAGATGACCTCCTCATGGAGCGGGGTCTTGTTCCGGTTGATGTAGGTAACGAACTCCCGGATGCCGCCCTCATAGCACATGGCCTCGGACTTCTCTCTGCCCGGCCGGGCGTCGCTGATAGTGATCCGCAGACCAGCGTTCAGGAACGCCTGCTCCCGCATACGGGTGTGCAGCGTCTCGTAGTCATACTCCAACGTGTCGAACATCTCCGGGTCCGGCTTAAAGGTCACGGTGGTGCCGGTATGGTCCGTCTCGCCGATGATCTTCATCTCCTGGGTGATATTGCCCCGGGAGAATTTCATCTCATAGATTTTGCCGTCCTTGTGTACCTGCACCGTCAGCCACTCGCTCAGAGCGTTCACCACGGACGCGCCCACGCCGTGCAGGCCGCCGGAGACCTTATAGCCTCCGCCGCCGAACTTGCCGCCGGCGTGCAGCACGGTGAACACCACCTCCAGGGCGGGCCGGCCCGTCTGGGCCTGGATATCCACGGGGATACCACGGCCGTTATCGGTGACGGTGATGGTGTCACCATCGTTGATGGTCACGGTAATGTCCGTGCAGTAGCCGGCCAGCGCCTCGTCGATGGCGTTGTCCACGATCTCATATACCAGGTGGTGCAGACCGCTGGCGCTGGTGGAGCCGATATACATACCCGGCCGCTTCCGCACAGCCTCCAGCCCCTCCAGTACCTGTATTTCTGATGCGTTGTATTCCGTATCCACCACGGTCTTTTCCAGTTCTGCCATGTACTACTCTCCTTTTCCTTGGACCCGCTTGCCCAGCGTCCGGGAATTGATCTGCGACAGATACACGATCTGCCGGTGATAGGGATGATCACACACCACGAAGGACCGCGGTATGTCCTCGCAGGCGCTCTGTACCACGCCCTCCTGCTCGGCTCCCTGTAAAAACTCTCTCGTTTTTTTTGAGGTAGAGGTGTTATCCAGGTCAAAGATACCGATGACCCGCCTATCCTCCACCATCACGTTCATACCGATGTGCAGATACGCCATCACAGTACCTCCCCGCCCCGCACATGGAACACCCTGCCGCTGAGCAGCGTGTCCAGCCGGTCGTTTTCGCAGCAGGTGATAAACACCTGTCCGCCGCTGATGCGATTCAGTACGTATTCCTGCCGCCGGGGGTCCAACTCGCTGAGCACATCGTCCAACAGCATTACCGGATACTCCCCCATGGCGTTTTTGTGTATCTCGCGCTCCGCCAGCTTCAGGCTCAGTGCCGCCGTGCGTACCTGCCCCTGCGAGCAGAACTGCCGCGCGCTGCGCTCGTTGACCAGCACCTCGATATCGTCCTTGTGGGCGCCGGAGAGACACAGCTTCGACGCACGCTCCGCCGCCTGATGGCTCTCCATATGTGCCGCCAGCGCCGCGTAGATATCTGCCTGGCTTCCCAGCGGGTCGGCGACGGTCCTGACGGTCTGGTACGTCAGGGTCAGCTCCTCCCTCTCGCCGCTGCACTCATAGTGTGCCTGTCGGGCATATTCCGCCAGCGCCGCACAGAACCGCGCCCGATAGCCTATCAGCACTGCGCCGCTGCGGCACAGGCCTTCGTTGAATTCCGGCAGCAGGTCCAAAAGCTCCGGCTTGTCCTCGCTGTCCCGCAGGATGCGGGTCTTATGCTCATACAGCCGGTTGTACTGGCTCAGCGCCTCGGCGTACCGCGGCCGCAGCTGGCACAGCGACAGGTCCATGAACCGCCGCCGTTCCGCCGCACCGGCCCGGATCAAAAACAGATCCTCCGGCGCAAAAAACACCGTATGCAGCACGTCGGACAGGGCGGCGCTGTTTTTGGCCGGCACACCGTTAACGGTCATTTTCCGACGCTTTCCGCGGAAGAGGCGTATGTCCGTCACAAACTCCCGCTGCCGGGAAAAGATATCTCCCAACAGCGCGGCCTCCTGCATATCAAAGCCGATCAGCTCCTTGTCTCCGTGGGCGCGGGGACTTTTTCCACAGCTAAGATATACAATGGCCTCCAGCAGATTTGTTTTTCCTTGGGCGTTCTCTCCGTAAATAACGTTGCAGCTGGGGTCGAACGTCAGCGCCTGCGTGCCGTAGTTCCGCCAGCCCTGCAGGTGCAGGGCGTCAACTCTCATACGTCACCGTCAGCATCTGCCCGTTGAAGGCCACCACGTCGCCGGGCCGGATCTTCTTGCCACGCATGGTGCACACCTCGCCATTTACCGTCACGTCACCCTCCTGGATGACGAGTTTGGCCTCGCCGCCGGTCTCTACCGCCGCGGCAAACTTCAGCAGATCCTGCAATTTGATATATTCCGTTGTGATGGTGATAGTCTCCATAATAATGAACCTCGTTCATAGATATAATATGCCGTTTTTTTCTTCAATAAAAAGCGCGCACACAGTTCGATAAAGGTGCAGCTCCTGCGTTCTGCCGATGGCAAACCAACGACGGCGTACCGGGTGTATGTCGAGGAGGTGTAACGATGGCAGGGCACAAGAGATGTGCCTTTATTGCGCCTTCAGGCGCACCGGCAGCACCATATAAAGAAAGTTGTCACTGTCATCTACGGGCGTGATAATACAGGGCGAAATACCGGTGTTCAGCTGCATTTTCACCGTGTCTGCCGGGGCATAGCGCAGGGCGTCCATGAGATAGCGGTTGTTGAAGCCGATCTCCAGCTCCTGTCCGTCGCCGCGGACGGGGCAGATATCCCGGGCTTCGCCGTTTCCGGTCCGGGCGGACATATACACCCGGTCCTGGCTGAACAGGCAGCGTACCGGACTTTTCAGCTTCTCGCTGATGACCACGCTGACGCGGTCCAGGCTTTCGATCATCGTCTTGTTGTCCACCTCGATGCAGATGGGGTTGGTGGTAGGTATGGCATTCTTGTAGTCCAGGAATTCACCCTCCAACCGGCGGCATATCAGCTGGGTAGCCCCGGCCTCGAACATCAGATGGCGCTTGCCCTGGGTCACCGTCACCATGTCGTCGGTGTCGGCGCATATTTTCTCCACTTCGTTCAGGGCGGCGCCGGGGGCCACGAACTTGAAGGCCCCGCCGTCGATGTGCTCCAGCGGTTCGCGGCGCAGTGCCAGACGGAAGCCGTCCACCGCCACCATGGTCAGTCCCTTGTCGCTGATCTCAAACAGGGCGCCGGTGTGGATGGGACGGGCCTCATTGACGGAAACAGCAAAGCTGGTCTGGTTGATCATGGCCTTCAGCGTCCGCTGCTCCAGTGTGACGGAGAACTGGTCGTCCACCTCCGGCAGCTCCGGATAGTCGTCGGCGCTGAGGCCGGGAAGCTCGAAGCTGGCATCGCCGCAGTTCAGCTTCACGTTGAACTTGTCGTCTGCCTCAAAGGTCACCATATCATCCGGCAGGCGGCGGATCATCTCGCCGAACAGTCTGGCGTTCAGCACGATGTGCCCTGCCTCGGACACTGCAGCCTCTACCGTGGTGCGTATGCCGGTCTGCATATTATAGCCGGACAGCCGCAGTCCCTCGCCGCACTCCAGCAGGATACCCTCCAGCGCCGGGATGGAGCTTTTAGCCGCCACCGCCCGGGACACCGCGGCCACCGCCTGTTGTACCAGTGCCTTTTCACAGGAAAATTTCACCATATCCGTCGTTCCTCGCTTTCCGAAAGTCATTGCCGCCTGCGCCGTCTGAAAGATCAGCCCTATGCAAAAAAGCGGTTCTATTTTTCTAAATTAAATCATAAACTAATCTTTTATTTCAGTAGTCTTATTAGTAGGGAAATTTTATGTGGACATCCATGTTTATCCCGCGCTGTTATCGGCTTTTTTATAGACATACCGTTATGGAAAACACTCCGGGTTTCCCACAGCTTCATGTGTGATACGGATGTTACACAGTTTTTCCACGTGGATTACACAGAAAATGGGGAAAACCTTGTCCTTTCATTTCCTCTCCCCCAGCACCCGTGTTTTTTCACTTTTTGCTGTTGATGTTGGTGGTGATCTCCTTCACCTTTTCGGCAAAGGCGGGGTCGGAGCGCATCGTGCTCTCCACCTTGTCAAGAGAGTGCAGAATAGTGGAGTGGTCCCTGTCGCCGAACTCCTTGCCGATGTCGTTCAGGCTCATGGAGGTCATACGGCGGATGAGATACATGGCGATCTGCCGCGCGGCCACCACATCGCGGCTGCGGCTTTGTCCCCGCAGCGTCTCCTCGTCCACATGGAAGTAGCTGCATATGTATCCCACGATAATGGCAGGGGTGGGGGCAAAGTCGTTGCTCTTCTTCAGCATATCACGGATGGCCCGGCTGACGGTCTCCTCGTTTACCTGGTCGTCCAGCAGATCCCGATAGGCCAGTATCTTGTTCAGCGTGCCCTCGATCTGCCGCACGTTGGAGGTGATGTTCTCCGCGATGTAGTCCGTCACCTCGTTGGGCAGCTTCACGCCCAGCATGGCTGCCTTATTCTGCACGATGGCGAACCGTGTTTCAAAGTCCGGCGGTGCCACATCCACCATCAGGCCCCACTCGAACCGGGTCCGCAGCCGGTCCTCCAGCTGAGTGATCTCTTTTGGGGGACGGTCCGATGTCAGCACGATCTGCCGGCCGGACTCATACAGGGTGTTGAAGGTATGAAAGAACTCCTCCTGGGTCTGTATCTTGCCGGCGATGAATTGGATATCGTCCATCAGCAGGATATCCGTCTGCCGGTACTTTTCCCGGAACTCCGCATTGCGGTTCTCCCGGATGGAGGCAATCAGCTCATTGGTGAAGTCATCGCCCTTCACATAGACGATCCGTGCCTCTGGCCGCTTTTTACGCAGGGCGTTGGCGATAGCGTACAGCAGGTGCGTCTTGCCCAGTCCGCTGTCACCGTAGATAAACAGCGGATTGTAGTTCTCTCCGGGCTTCTCGGTCACCGCCTTGGCGGCGGCAAAGGCCAGCTTGTTCTGGGGTCCCACCACATACGTCTCAAAGGTGAAGGCCTCCGACTCTGACAGATCACCCGGCCTGTCCGGCGCCACACCGTGGTAAGCCGCCAGCTGCTGATCGTCCAGAATTTTTACCTCCAGGTCCGTGGAGAACAGGTCCCGCAGCGCCGCCTTGATATGGGGCAGGAACCTGGCCTCGATGGTGCTTTTTTTAAAGGTATTGCTGCAATGGAGCACGAAGGCCGAGTCCTCCATCGTTACCACCGTTACCTCGTCGAACCAGGTGTTGATGGTGGTTTCGGACAGCTCATGGCTCAGCCGCTTGAGCACGCTGTCCCACAGGTCTTTCATGGAATTCAAGCAAAAGCTCCCCTTTCGGCGGAGGCTGTCTGTTTTCCTCCGCGGTAAAATGGCGGGGGGTATACCGCCGCAAAATATCCCACTACATTATAGCAGAAAACACGCCGGAAGTCTACACCTATTCTAAATATAAACTGCCGGCTTTTTCCCTGTTTTTCCCGCAAAAACGGGCGCTTGTGGGTAAATTTTTGTTGACAGTGCCCCCCTGTATCTGTATAATATACTCCGCGTGGTTGCACGCAGATGTGCAACAGGCGTGGAAATGTTTACTGCGGCGGTGAATATCTCACCGCTGTCGAGTAAGCGCGGGGCCTTGTTGTCCCGCCGGATAATCTTAAAAATGGAGGTGTCATGCAATGTTCCGTACCTATCAGCCCAAGAAGCGTCAGCGCTCCAAGGAGCACGGCTTCCGCAAGAGAATGGCCACCCGCAACGGCCGCAAGGTTCTGGCCCGTCGTCGTGCCAAGGGTCGTGCCCGTCTGACCCATTGAGGTCACGGAAGGTGCATCGCACATACAGATAAGCCCTGAGGGACGGAGGATCGAGATCCCCGTCCCTATCGGTGTATCTGGCGAGGCAAAACCAGTATAGCGAGGGAACACATGGACGCAAGAGTAACGGTGAAGCAAAACAGCGACTTCCGCCGCATCTACCGCAGGGGCCGGTCTGCCGTCTCCGGCGGCGTGGTGGTCTACTGCCTGAAGAACAGACAGGGAATGAGCCGCCTGGGCGTCACCGTCTCCACCAAGCTGGGCCACGCCGTGGTCCGCAACCGTGTCCGCCGCCGGTTTCGTGAGCTCTATCGCCTGCACAGGGCCGATATGCTCCCCGGCTGGGATATTATCATGGTGGGCCGTGTCCGTGCCGCCGAGCTGCCCTATCATAAGCTGGAAAAGCAATACCTCCGCTGCCTTGCAGAGCTGGGATTGCTGCGGGAGGATGTATGAAAAAGTTCCTTCTCTCCGCTATCCGCTTTTATCGCCGGGCCGTCTCGCCCCTGTTCCCGCCCCGCTGCCGCTATATCCCCACCTGCTCGCAGTACGCCCTTGAGGCGGTCGAGAAATACGGTGCGGCCAAGGGCGGCTGGCTGGCCTTCAAGCGTCTTATGCGGTGCCATCCCTTCCACCATCACAAGGGCGGCTGGTATGATCCGGTGCCCTGAACCCACCCCCTCAAAAAACTACGGAGGAATAAAAGCCTATGTTCGCACAACTCGGCTACTACATCTGTGTGCCGTTCGCGTGGCTCACCCGCCTGTTCTATACCTGGACGGGCTCTTACGGCGTCGCTCTGATCCTCTTCACCCTGATCGTCAAGCTGGTGCTGCTGCCCTTCCAGCTCAAGAGCAAGAAGAGTATGCTCCGCATGGGCCGCATGAACAGCAAGGTGCAGGAGATCCAGAAGAAATACGCCAATAACAAGGAGAGGCAGCAGCAGGAGATCGCGGACCTCTATGCCCGCGAGGGTGTCAACCCCATGTCCGGGTGCCTGTGGTCCTTCCTGCCCTTCCCCATCCTGATCGCCCTGTACTACATCATCCGCACACCTCTGCGCTACTTCATGTCCCTGTCCAACGAGGTCATCGCTAAGATCACCGAGCTGGCGGTGTCCCTGGGATATGTGTCCGGCGCCAGTGGTCAGGCCTCTGCTTATGACCAGATCTATCTGGCCAAGTTCATCCACGATAACTGGTCCAGCTTCGAGGGCAAATTCGATGGTCTTATCGACCTGAACTACAATTTCCTCAGCATGGACCTGTCCGCCGTGCCCAAGGATCTGTTCAGCCAGTTCCCCTCCGGCGGCTGGCCCGTCATCGGCATCATGCTCATGCCGCTGATCTCCGCCGCGCTGCAGTTCCTGATGACCCGCATCTCCATGAAGACCAACGGCAACAGCAACATGAACGGCTCCTCCAAGGCGATGCTCTATATGATGCCCCTGATGACGGTGTGGATGGGTTATATCCTCCCCGCCGCCCTGTGCGTCTACTGGATCGCCAACGCCGCCTTCTCCTGCATTCAGGAGCAGGTGCTGAACAAGCACTTCTCTAAGGTGCTGGACCGCGAGGAGACCGACAAGGAGCGCCAGAAGCGCGAGGCCCGCTACGCTAAAATGCAGGCTGCCCGTGAGAATTACAACCGTCAGCTGGAGCAGCAGGCCCAGTCCAAGGGAGGCAAGAAGCCCCAGCCCCAGCCCAAAAAGAAAAAGACCGGCGAGAGCACCACGGAAGCCGGCAAGGTGGGCAATCGTCCCTACGCACGGGGCCGCGCCTACCGCGAGGAACACTACGACGAATAAGGAGTTTTGTCTATGAGTTATATCGACGTAACGGGCAAGACTGAGGACGAGGCGCTGCGTAAAGGCCTTGAGCAGCTGGGCATGGACCGCGATGACGTGTCTGTCTCCATTCTGGAGCGTGCCAAGACCGGCTTCCTGGGCATCGGCGCCACCCCCGCCCGTATCCGTATCACCTATGGTCCCGAGGAGGCAGACGTTGCCGCCCCCGCCGAGGTGAAGATCATCCCCGAGACCCCTGCCGCCCCCAAAGCGGAGCCCAAGCCCGCCATCCCCGCTAAGCCGGCGGCGCCAAAGGCTGACAAGCCCCGTCAGGACCGTCAGAGCCGTCCCGACCGCAGCGACCGTCCCCGTCCCGAGAAGAAGGAGCGTCCTGCCCCTGTGGCCCCGGCCATCGATCTGCCCGAGTGTGACGACGATAACGCCAAGCGTATCATCGCCTTCGTCTCCGGTCTGCTCCAGCATATGGACAGCGCCGCCGAGGTCAAGGTCTACGAGGTGGAGAAGGGCCGCTACAAGGTCATTCTGGTGGGCGAGCGTCTGGGTCAGCTGATCGGCCATCGCGGCGAGACGCTGGATGCCATCCAGCAGCTGACCAATTATGCCATCAACACCGGCAGCGACAGCAAGCGTGTCCGCGTCCAGATGGATGCCGAGAACTACCGTGCCCGCCGTGAGCAGAGTCTGGAGAGCCTGGCCCGCAAGGTGGCGACCAAGGTACAGAAGTACCGCCGCAGTGTGACCCTGGAGCCCATGAATGCCTACGAGCGCCATGTGATCCACGCCGCCCTGCAGGATGTCCCCGGTGTCACCACTTACTCCGTGGGCACTGAGCCAAACCGCCGCGTGGTGGTCTCCTATGACCGCGCCCAGGCCCGATAACAGCAAAAAAAGAAAGCCCGAAAGGGCTTTCTTTTTTTGCGTTTATACGCCTGTTCCGTCAAAGGCCGGCGTGTAGGCCTCCTCGGCGGAGGTCCGTTCCTGCACGAAGCCGTCCTCAATGCCGCAGTTCCGCATATAGGTCACTGCCGCCCGGTACTCCGCCGCCGTCACCCGCCGCGCCAGTCGGCCCGTCATGCCAGCCGGCGGCGTATACTGGCTCATCAGCGATACCGCCACGTCACCGGGCGCGAAGGTCTCTGCGATCCAGTCCAGCACTTGCCGGGTGTTGTTCAGATACCCCGGCAGTACCAGGTGCCGCAGGATCACACCCTGTTTCATCAGTCCGTTCTCGTCGTACACCGGCCGTCCCACCTGACGGAACATCTCCCGTATGGCTCCGCAGGCCGCGGGAAAGTAGTCCTCCGCCCCGGAGAGTGCCTTAGCCAGCGCGCCGTCGGCATATTTCAGGTCCGGTAGATATATGTCTACCTTTCCTTCCAGCTGCCGCAGCGTATCGACCTTTTCATACCCACCGCAGTTGTACACCACCGGTACCGGAAGCTTTGGCTCCAGGGCCGGCAGTATCCACGGCAGAAAGTGTGTGGGCGTCACCAGCTCGATGTTGTGTGCGCCCCGGGAAATCAGCTCGTCGAATATCTCCCGCAGCCGCGCCGTGGAGATATCCTTTCCCTGACCACCGGCGGAAATACTGCCATTCTGGCAGAAGTAGCACCGCAGGGTACAGCCGGAGAAAAACACCGTTCCTGCGCCATTTGTGCCGGAGATGGGCGGCTCCTCCCACCGGTGCAGCATGGCCCGTGCCACCCACAGTCCGGCGGGCATACCGCAGAATCCGCTGCCGTGCTCCGCAGTGCGCTCTGCCCCGCAGTTACGGGGACATAAGGTGCAGATCATATCTTGTGGATGTCAAAATCCGGACCCAGGTCGCCAGCCATCCAGTGGCGACGACACAGACCGATATACTTGTCGTTGGCACCCAGCACCACCTGTGCGCCCTCCTTTACCACATGGCCATTTTCGTCGAAACGGGCGTTAAAGGCCGCTTTTTTGCCGCACCAGCAGATGGTTTTGACCTCCTCCAGCTTGTCCGCCAGCACCAGCAGATGGTAGCTGCCGGGGAACAGATCGCCCTTGAAATCGGCGCGGAGACCGTAGCAGATGACGGGGATGCTGCAGTCATCGACGAGGTGGACGAGATAATAGACCTCATCTTTTGTCAGGAACTGGGCCTCGTCGATGATAATGCAGGCATAGGTCTGCAGTTCGGTTTCCGACATTTCGCGCATCTCATCGAAGTAGATGCAGGGGTGCTTCAGGCCGATGCGGGAATAAACCATGTGGTCGCCGTCGCGGGTGTCCAGACGGGGCTTTACCAGCAGCGTCTCCTGGCCGCGCTCCTCATAGTTGAACCGCGCCATCAGCGCGTTGGCCGTCTTACTGGAGCCCATGGCGCCGAACTTAAAATACAACTGTGCCATCCCTGTTTCTCCTTTATTTGCATACGATTTTATTTGTTTTCCAACTTTTTGAAGGCGGTGGGCATGGGGTAGAGATCCCGGTCATCAGATGCCCAGACCCAGTCCGGAGGGCCGTCGCCAGCGACGGTTAAGCGAAATACCGTTATATTCCAGCGGAGATGGGTAAAGATATGCCTGTCCGAAAAGCGCTTCTCCCAGGAAAGCGGCGTGAGTCCCCAGTCCCGAAGCTGTTGTGCCGCAAGGGTTTCCGTCAATTCACCCGCGGTGTTGGGAAACTCCCACAGGCCGGAGAGCAGGCCCGTTTCCGGGCGGCGGCGCAGGGCTGTGCGGCCATCGGGGGTGGTCAGCAGAAAGACCGTCAGGTCCTTTTCCGGCTTGGCGGTATTTTTTTCCCGCACCGGCAGCCGGGACTGAAGCCCCGCAGCCTTTGCGGCACAAAGGCTTGCGGCGGGACAGCTTTCGCAGTTGGGATTTTTTGGCAAGCAGACTGCGGCACCCAGGTCCATCATGGCCTGGTTAAAATCGCCGGGGCGGTCGGTGGGCATAACGGCCGCCAGCGCATCGCGGACGTGCTGGCGTGTCCGCGGGTCAAGGACGTTATCGCCGCAGGAGGTCAGCCGCGCCGCGATACGCAGTACGTTGCCGTCAACGGCAGGAACGGCTTTATTAAAGGCGATGGAGAGTATCGCGCCCGCCGTATAGTCGCCGATGCCGGGGAGCTGTATCAGGTCACTGTACGTGTCGGGGAGACAGCCGCCATATTGGTCCACCATGACACGGGCGGAGCGCTGCAGGCTGCGGGCGCGGCTGTAATAGCCCAGGCCCTGCCACAGGGAGAGCAAGCGGTCTTCCGCTAATTCCGCCAGGGCGGGCACGTCCGGCGCGGCGGACATAAACCGTTCAAAATAGGGAAGCACCGCCTGTACCCGCGTCTGCTGGAGCATGATCTCCGACACCCAGGTGCGATAAGGCGTAACGATATCTCGCCAAGGGAGAGAACGTTTTTCCCGGTCGTACCAGGGCAGCAGGACTGCCGGCAGAGAGGCCAGCGGGACCGGTATTTTTTGGGAGCTTTGGTTGCTGTTTTTGTTACTCTTGTTTGCCATTTATTTTCAAATGCTGTTGTCTGATCGTTACTTTTTGTTGCTCTGTGGTAAAGGTATATTAAAGCGGGAGGCGTAGTGGCAGCGGCGGCAGAGGGCCTCGGCGGGCTCACGGCAGTCAAAGCCGCGGCGGATGCGCTGGGCCCGGGGCGTGTTGAGAATGTAGTCCAGGCTCTGGTGGAAAATGTTGCCCAGGGCCAGCCGGCCCTCGCTGTCCAGACAGCAGGGGATCACGGTGCCGTCGCACAGCACGCCCAGCTGGCGGCGCAGGCCGTAGCAGTACTGGGTGTCGTCGGGGCAGTCGTTGTTCTCGTCGCCGGGCCAGTAGAAGTGCTCGTCCTTCTGTATGTAGATGCGGGGGGCCAAGCGGCGGTTGTGGAGCATATCCTCGGGGAGGTGGGCGGTGTTCTGCCCGGTGAGCTCGCCCAGAATGCGCTCGATCTCCGGGTTCAGGGCCTGGGGCATGCCGCTGTTCCACAGGCGCAGGGTGCAGTTGACCCCAGCGGCGGCCAGCTTCTGGCAGCTGCGGAGACAGCCGGTGACGTAGTCCTCCAGGGGCACGTTCAGGTGGTTGCCCTCGAAGGAATGGAGAGAGACGGCTACCTTATGCAGGGCGGGGCAGGCAAGCAGGATGTCCAGCTTTTTGGGCAGGAGCGTGCCGTTGGTGGTGATGCAGACACGGAAATCCAGCTGGGCGCAGGTATCCAAAATTTTCCCCAGCTCCGGGTGGAGCAGCGGCTCGCCCATAACGTGGAGGTAGATATACTGCGTGACAGCACGCAGCTTTTTGGCCGCCACCGCAAAGTCGTCGGTACGCATGGCCATCAGCGGCCGGTGGTGGCCGGCGCAGAAGTCGCAGTGGAGGTTGCAGAGGTTGGTGATCTCCACATAGGCGCGCTGAATGTTCATGGCAGAGCCCCCTTGTCCTTATCGTGTCGGGCAGGTGTGCCTGCCCGCACTGTGCTATGGCAACATTGTATCACATCGCGAGGCGTTTGAATAGGGAAAGTTTGCCGGGACGGCAGGAGGTGCGTATAAAATGTTTGGTACGTTTGGGATGATGAAAACCATGTATTTTTGAAAAAATACCGTGTTTTTATCATATAATAGTTGCAATTTCTTATAGAATGTGGTACGGTATACGCAGAACGAAGCCACGCCCGCGAGGCGAATAAAACGGAACATCAGGAGGTACGTCCATGAAATACCCGAAGACCGGCAGTGAGGTCTATGTGAGCCTGAACCTGTCCAACACCATGCTCACCGGCATCGGCAAGGGCACGATTACCCGGGAGGAGGTCTCCGCCAGCTATCTGAAGCGGCTGTTTTCCGAGCACGGCGTCATCGTGTCCGCCAAGCCGGAGCAGCGCCGTCTGCTGGAGATCGTCAACGAGCGCTGCGATCTGGAGCTGGAGATCCCCGAGCAGCTGAAGCTGTTTCAGCTGTCCGAGGAGCACCGCCGGCTGGTGGTGATCGAGGTCACCGGTCTGCGCCGGAAGAACGGCTCCTTGCTGCCGGAGTACACGGAGGAGGAGTTCAACGAGGCCACGTTTGCGTTCGTGAAGTACTACGTGCAGGGCACCCACTACGACACGCTGGTGGAGGAGAACAAGAAGCTGAAATTCGAGCTGGAGCAGGAGCTGGAGTGGCGGAATCGCACGGACAACTGATGAGATACAAAAAGAGACGGCGAAGGCCGTCTCTTTTTTTGCGCCTGCGGGCGCGGGATGGGGAGTTTCGTGCTCCGGCACGAGTAACTTTCTTTTGTTGTCAAAAGAAAGTTACCAAAGAAAACCACTCAAACCTACGGTTTAAGGATCCCTTGGCGCGGGGCGGGTTTCGCCGCTGCGGCGGCGAGTCGGTTTCCCCCTGACGGGGAGGCGGCCTCCGGCGGCCACATTTCTTTCTGCGAAGAAAGAAATGTGGGAAAGAAAGTCGCTTAGACCTACGGTCTAAGGACCCCTTGGCGCGCTATGGGTCATGCAAAATTGGCGGTGCTGATCTCGCGGAATTAGTACGGCGGGTATCGTTGTCGGTTCGGGGGACTGCTTGTACCTCCTGCGCCGCTGCCGCTGACAACAGCGAGGGTAGGGGTTGGTGCGCTGGACGGTTTAGGCGATTATCAAATCGCGCCAAAGCCGCCCGAAGGGCGGCTTTGGTTGGTGGCGGCTGACGCCGCCGGGGAAATTGAAAGTACGCCTGCGGGCGGGATGGGGAACCCCTCACCCGTCAGCTTCGCTGACACCTTCAGCTGTGCACACCCCAGTGTGATCACTGGGGCGCCCTCAAGGGGAAGGCTTTGGGAAAAAAAGAGGAAAAAGGACCGCCTTTCCGGCGGTCCTTTTTGCGGTATCGGTTTACTTGGCGGCCTTGGCGGCTTCACGGCCGGCGCGGAAGGCCTTGAGGTTCAGCTCCTTGACCTTGGCGGGGACCGTCTCGGCCACGACCTGCTCCCAGTCGATCTCAGGGCAGCCCAGGGAGTCACACATGGCACCGAAAAGCACCACGTTCATGCACTTGGGATTGCCCAGCTCAATGGCGATATCGCTGGCGGGGACGGCGATGGTTTTAAAGGTCTTCTGCATGGCCTCGATGCAGCCCTCGGGGTACGCCTCGGCACCGGAGGCGATGGTGGTGGACTTGATGGCGTAGTCATTGATGACGGCCACGCCGTTGGGGTTCAGGAACTCCGCATAGCGGACGGCCTCCATCTTCTCCAGCGCCACCATGATATCGGCCTCGCCCTTGCCGAACACGGGGCCGTAGACCTTCTTGCCCCAGCGGACCTGGGTGGACACGGAGCCGCCGCGCTGGGCCATGCCGTGGACCTCGCTCTGCTTGACATCGTAACCGGCCTTCATAAAGCCGTTGGACATGATCTTGGAGATCAGGATAGCGCCCTGACCGCCAACGCCGACCAACAGGCAGCTTTTCACATCGTTCATGTTACTTCTCCTCCTTTTCAATAGCACCAAAGGGGCAGGCCTGGGCGCAGACGGTACAGCCCACGCACTGGGTACGGTCGATGAACGCCTTGCCGTTCTCCATGGAGATGGCGGGGCAGCCCACCTTCAGGCAGCTCTTGCAGCTCTTGCACTTGTCGGCGTTGACGACGCACATACCGGTGTCGTGCTTCACGCGCTTGATCAGCAGGCAGGGACGGCGGGTGACGATGGCGGGGTGCTTGCCCTCGTTCAGGGCGGCCACGGCGTCGTCCACGGTCTTCTTCATAGCGGTCAGGTCCTGGGGATCCACGGTGAAGACAGGGGCGAAGCCATAGGCCTCCAGCACCTTCTCCACACTGATCATGGGGGCGGGCTCGCCCATCAGGGTGAAGCCGGAGCCGGGGTTGTCCTGGTGGCCGGTCATGCCGGTGATGCGGTTATCCAGCACGCAGGGGATCATGCGGCCGTTGTTGTAGATGATCTCGGCCGCGCCGGTCATGCCGGAGTGGAAGAACGTGGAGTCGCCCATGACGCCGAAGACCACCTTGTCGGTGACGCCCTCGCGCTGGAAGGACTTGGCCATGCCCATGCCGGCGGAGAAGCCGCCGCCCATGCAGATACACACGTCCATGCAGTTCAGCGGAGGCGCGAAGCCCAGGGTGTAGCAGCCGATATCGCCGGTGACCACGTAGTTCTTGTTCTTGGACAGGGTGTAGAAGAAGCCGCGGTGGGGGCAGCCGGGACACAGGGCGGGGGGACGCTTGGCGACCTTGACCTCGTCCACGGTCTTGTACGCGGGCTTGATGCCCAGCACGCGCTCGCGCACCAGCTCGGTGTTCAGCTCATACAGCTTGCCGGTCAGTTCCTTGCCGACGCAGTCGATGCCGGAGGCCTTGATCTCGTCCTCCATGAAGGGGTCCAGCTCCTCGATGATGTAGAGCTTCTCCACCTTCTTGGCGAAGTCGCGGATCAGGTCCATGGGCAGCGGATAGGTCAGGCCCAGCTTCAGGAAGGACGTCCCCTCGGGGAACACCTCCTTGGCGTACTGGTAGCTGATGGAGGCGGTGATGACGCCCACCTTGCCGTCGCCCAGTTCCACCTTGTTCAGGCCGTTCTCCAGGGCGCGGGTGCAGCCATACTCGGCCAGCTTCACCAGGCGCTCCTCCACGATGGGGTGGTTCAGGTAGGCGTTGGCGGGGGCGCAGACGTACTTACGGGTGTTGCGGGCATAGGCGGGGGCCACGTGCTCCACACGCTCGCCGAACTCCACCAGGCCCTTGCTGTGACAGACGCGGGTGGTGGTGCGGTACAGAACGGGGGTGTCGAACTCCTCGGAGATCTCGCAGGCCAGGCGGACAAAGTCCTTGCACTCCTGGGCGTCGCTGGGCTCCACCATGGCGATCTTGGCGGCGCGGGCGTAGTGACGGTTGTCCTGCTCGTTCTGGGAGGAGTGGCAGGAGGGATCGTCGGCGGTGACAACCACATAGGCGCCATTGACGCCCATGTAGCCGGCGGTGAACAGGGGGTCGGCGGCCACGTTCAGGCCCACCATCTTCATGGTGCAGAAGGAACGGGAGCCGGCCACGGACGCACCGTAGGCCACCTCGGTGGCGACCTTCTCGTTGGGGGCCCACTCACAGTACACGTCCTTGCCGTACTGGGGCAGGTTCTCCAGGATCTCGGTGCTGGGGGTTCCGGGGTACGCGGAACAGACCTTGATACCGGCTTCGTAGACGCCGCGGGCGGTGGCCTCGTTACCGGACATCAGATGTTTCATAGCAGTTTCCACCTTTCTTGTCTTTTTTCCTCTTATTTCCACTTGCAAATCAAAAACGGTTTATCTATATTCCTGCCGGAATATCAGATCAATACTGGCCGGCCTCCTGCTGGCCGCGGAGGACCCGGAGGGCACCCTCCGCCAGGGAGCGCATCTCCTCCTCGCCGGGCAGGCGGATGATGGGCGCGATCTTGCCCACATAGGCGGTGATGTCGTCGCAGAAGAAGTCCTCGTAGGCCATGCCGGCGGTGTAGACGATGGCGTCCACGTCAAAGTGCAGCACGGCGGCCATGGCGCCGATGTCCTTGGCCAGCTGGTAGACCAGGGCCTGATAGGCCTCCACGGCCTTGGGGTCGCCCTCCACCACCTTGGCGCAGACCACGCGGAAGTCAGTGGTGCCCAGGTAGGAGAACATACCGGCGCGGCGGCCGAAGGTACGCTTGACCTCGTCCTTGGTCTTGCCGGAGAAGCAGTAGTTGATGAGCTGGTTCACCGGCAGGCCGCCGGCGCGGTCCATGCCCATGGCACCCTCGTCCTTGACGTTGCAGACATCCACCACACGGCCGTGCTGGTGGGCGCCCACGCTGACGCCGCCGCCCAGGTGGCAGACGATGAGGTTCACGTCCTCATACTTTTTACCCAATTTCTCGGCAGCCTTGCGGCCCACGGCCTTGTGGTTCAGGGCGTGGAACTGGCACAGACGGCGGAACTCGGCAAAGCCGGTGTAGTGCGCCACCTCGGTCATCTCGTCCACGCAGACTGGGTCCACAAAGAAGGCGGGAATGCCCACCATGTCGCCCAGCTTACGGGCCAGGTAAGCGCCCAGGTTGGAGGGATGCTCGCCGTAGGGCGCGGCCTCTACGTCGGCCATGACCTTGTCGTTGACGGCGTAGGTGCCGGAGGGAATGGCCCGGTACAGACCGCCGCGGCCGCAGACGGCGGCAAAGTCGGACAGCTTATAACCGGCCTCGGTGACGGCCTTGAGAATGGCCTCCTTGCGGTAGTCCGCCTGGTCGATGACCCGGGGGAAACGGTCCAGCTCCTCGGCGGAGTGGTCGATGGTCACTTTGAAGAGCTGTTCCTCGTCCTCGAACACCGCGATCTTGGTGGAGGTTGCGCCGGGGTTGATGATCAACAGCTTCATAGTCTCTCTCCTTCTCTGTCACGCCCGGAGGGCGGTTTTCGTTAAACTTTTCACCGAACCGCTCGGTGATTATACTTTATTATGGCACCGCCGATCCGGGATGTCAACGGCCTTTTGCGCTTTTTCAAAAGCTCGTCGTTTCGCACAAAAAAAGACCGTGAACGCTGTTGAAAACAACGTTCACGGTGTTTAACTTATTCCTCGTGCCGCAGGGCTGTCCGCTCAGATATCATTTGCCATTTCGCTTATCATTCCCAGCATATCCCTCAAGGCCGTTATCCCCGGTACTGCCAGCACATTGATGAGGATCACCGTAACGATAAGTACAACCAGCCCGCCGATAAGACCCACCAGCGACAGCACGAAGGCTATCGTTCGCTTGTCTCCGGTATAGCCCTCTTTCTTTGCCTTGTCAGTCCATACCAAGCCGAGGATGCCCAGTACAACAGATGCCACGGCAGAGTAGCCGAAAAACCAGAATACCACGGCGGCAATGCCCATTATCAAGCCCGCAACAGCTGTGTTTTCGCCCGGCTCCCGCCCACTCTCCGGCGGCCGCCTCTCTTCACTCTTACCCATCCGCTCCTCCTTTTCTGTGTATGCCTCTACTCACTCCTCGTGCCGCCAGCCCTCCAGCAGCGCGGCGGCCATACGGCGGCCGCGGCGGGGCAGGTCGAAAGCACCTTCGTAGATACGCCACTCCAGCAGCATACCGCGGTGCAGGGCCACCAGGTCCGCCACCAGCTCCTCGCGGTCGCGGTCGGGGTGGATCGTGCCCTCCTGCTTGCAGCCGTCCACCAGCTCACGCAGAACGCGGAAATACACGCGCTTCTCGTTGTCCCGCAGGATGCCCTGCTGGGGATAGCGGATGCCGTGGATAAAGCTGCGGTAGAGGGACGGGTCCTCGGCGCTGATGACCAGGGTCTGACCCACAAAGTCCAGCAGCTTATCGTGCCAGGAGTTGGCCTCGTCGGCCAGGTAGCTCTCCTCCAGCACGCTGTACTGAGCGTCCACGCTGCTGGTCACCTGGATGACCAGCTCGTCCTTGCTCTTGAAATAATGATAGATGTTGCCCACGGAGCAGCCCACCGCCTGGGCGATCTGCTCCACAGAGACATTCTCAAAGCCCTCCTTGTCGAACAGCTCCAGCGCTACGTTCTGGATACGGCCACGCATTTCCAGGGCCTGTTTTTTCCGGGGGGTAAGCTCTTTTTTCATAGAGATATACGCACTCCTTCGGTGAATGGTTTTTTCTATCATAACAAGTTTTGGGCGGCAGGTCAAGGCATGAACGCGCCGGAAAACAATAAGTTTGGAAATTTTGAAAAAAAGGGGTTGACAATTCAGCCGGTACATACTATAATCTCACTTGTTCGACGCGCGAGTGGTGGAATTGGCAGACTCGCTAGATTCAGGTTCTAGTGCTCACTACGGGCGTGCGGGTTCAAGTCCCGCCTCGCGCACCAAGTTAACAAACAGGTTTAGATGCCATGCGGTGAAAACCGCATGGCATCTAAACCTTTCCGGGGTTTTCCACACCCCGATTTTAACGGTTTCAAGCATGGATGTCAGAGCCGTCTGAGAGGCGTTCAACGTGATTTGAACCCCTCTTTTTCTGTTTTCTGGCGATAAAATTGGATGCAGCCCCCTTTTGTACGAGGAGTTTCCTCGCAAGAGGGGGCTTTTTTCATAAAAAAGTTTCACAAAGTTTGGGGCGTCGGCTTGTTGGTTTCGTAGAACCATCGAACCGGCGCTCTTTTGCGTTTAAGGAGGAGCCAAATGAATATCAGTGCAGAAGAAAAGAATCGTTATCTCAGGGAAGCGGAGGTCGTTCTTGCCAGAGAGGGTTTCCTGACGGATAGGACACACGCTGGTAGCCTGCGTGTCTTGTTTGATGGTGCGCCGCTGTGCGAGGTACCTGAGAGCGGCGGCGTTACCTACCGAATGGCAGATGTCAGTACACCGGAACGGATCGCCGCCAAGGACAAGGTCTACAGCATCGTCAGAGCCGTAGCGGAGTATATGTATCAGATGGAGCGGGCACCCATTCTGAAGGTGGACGGTCTTGAGGATAGCTACAAGGTGCTGGCAGATTTTAACAGCGTTGTGCTGGCGGGGTGTCCGAGCAAATACGGCACGCAGTTCGTCACCTGGGATCGGGACTTCGACCACAAGGGCGTATCCCACGGACACTACTACACTGGACTGTATGCGTCCGGCAACTATGAAGCGGCAAAGCGTGACTTTGCCACTCGTTCCGGGCTGATCCCAGAGCAGCAGGTCTTTCGGGAGGAACAGCTCATTGAGATCTATCGATACTGCGCGGACACGCTGCAGAATGACGCTGCGCTGTCGTATAAGCGGGAAAAGGCCATTCAAGAGGTGCTGGAGCAGATCGAGCAGTGCCTGCCAGACATTGCGGAGCGTATCCAGCAGCAGAACGCGGAACCGACACAGGAACAAACCATGTAATATCGAACGGCAGGGCCGGAGTTTTATCAAAAGCTCCGGCCCTTTGCGCGTTTCAGGACAGATCAAGGGCGGCAGCCCAGAGAGGAGCAGTATATGCGAAAACCAACAAGGCCACTGGCGCGGCGGATCGATGAGCGACAGCCAGCGCCCTACCAGCAGAGCTCGCCGGAGCCGGTATTCTGCAATGAGCACGAGCGGTGTCAGGGCTGTCCCTACCCACGCCACGGCATCGTCTGCTGGCATCGGGACGGGACTTGTTTGCGGACAGATATGGAGGAAATAGGACGGAGGCGAAAGAATGATTCGAGCAGTTTTAAGTAACCCATCTCACCCGGAATACGGCGTGGCAACTATCCCGTTCCCTATTCCCCGCGACCAGTACACGTACTGCATGGAGCTTTTAGAGGCATTGGAGATCGGCGATACGGTCAAGGCGGACTGCAAGGTGGAGAAGATCGACAGCTTCTATACTGTCCTCAAGCGCACGGAAATGCTTACGGTCAATGTGGAGGAGCTGAACTACCTCGCCAAACGGCTGGAAAACTTCGACACCGGCGAGGCCGCACAGTTTCAGGCGATGGCACACAAGCTGGAGCTGTTCGAGCTGAAGGATCTCATCAACCTGACCTTCTGCTGCCAGCAGGCCACGGTCATCACCGATTTTTCCGACCTCGCCACCGTTGGCCGGAACCACTACATGAATCTGCACGGCGGTAGCGCAAGTGTGGATGAGCTGAACAAACTGGACGGCAAGGGAACCGCGCGGCAGCTCATCAAAAATGGCAGCGGCACGATCACCCCCTACGGCGTGGTCTACGACAACGGCATGAAGTTAGAGCCGGTCTATGACAGCCGGTTTTTTCCCTGCTATTACTATGAGCCGAACGCCATCACCGTTGCGGTGACATCCAAAGCCGATCCGGAGGACACCGAACACATCACATGGCTGTTCCTCCCCATGGTGCAAGAGGAGATCGACCGCGCCCTCCTTCGTGGGGGCATCACAGATCACGCCGATGTTCGCCTGCGGCTGGAGGACAGCCAGCTCCCCAATGAGGTGGATGTTCTTCTGGATATGGAGTACGAAACTCTCTCTGACCTCAACGAATTGGCAGAGGCGACGGATGGGTTATCAAAAGCGGATATGGAAAAGCTGGGTGCCGTGGTCATGCTGGCAGAGCCAAAGTCTGCGGCACAGATTAAAACCCTTGCAGAAAGCCTTGACATCTTTGACTTTGCCCCCGGCGCACACTCTCCCGCCGAGTACGGCAAGTACATGATCCGCCAGTCCGGTCATTTCGACTATGACGAAAATCTCGACGCTTTTTATGACTATGAAAAGTATGGCACGGAGCGCATGAATGAGGAGGATGGGATGTTCACCGACAGGGGTTACATCGCCTATAAGGGCTATACCAGCATGGAGGAAGTGATGAACAGTGGTCAGAGCAGCTGCATGGAGATGGGAGGGATGATGTGATTATTCAAGCAGAACTGAAGTGTAAGCAGACCGGGTGTGAGGCAGACCCCTGTGCCGTGGATAAGGTCATCGAGCTGCCAAGTCCGCGGTTTCAGCAGTTCAGCCGCGCACTGCTGGCTGACTATGATTTCATCGCAGAGAATAAAAATG